>JAEEGJ010008518.1_pt1 | contig 28214 bp, 35 predicted proteins | sample 8958761 | NCBI WGS metagenome assembly JAEEGJ01 (sample SAMN16246546, study PRJNA631951) | gut metagenome | biome: gut microbiome; feature: rumen; material: RS-attached | host: Bos | place: Iran: Karaj | collected 2018-10
TGAGCGTCTTCCCCAGCTGGTCAAAAAGGGACTTCACCAGGTCATCGGCCTTTCCAACGATGGCCGAAGCAAAGGTCATACTCTCCCCTATCTCCGCAGCCAGGTTGGGAATCACGGTATAAGCAGCTTGGACGCCCGTTCCGGAGAGCCATTCCGCCATCTGGGCCGAAGGAATGCCGGCAGCCAGGGAAAGGAGCACCTTCCCGGAAAGAGCGGGTTTGATCTGCTCCAGGACAGACTGGACGAGCCAGGGCTTCACGCCCAGGATGATAATATCGGCCCATTTCGCAGCTAGAGAATTGTCCAGCGTAGCATCAATGCCTTGGGCTGTATATTTCTCAAGAGTAGAGGTATGCGCTGTGGTAACGGTAACGGAAACGTCCTTGGCCAGGCGGTGCAGGCCCAGAGCAACGGCTCCGCCCATATTTCCGGCTCCAAGGATGGCTATCTTTTGCATAATCTTACTTTATTATCAATTCCAGACTGGTGTATTGCGGTTGCATTCCCAGCGATTCGTAAAAATGTTGTGCCCCGGGGTTCCCTTCCCATACATGAAGGGTAACATTGTAAAAACCATTCTTCCGGGCGTATTCCCTGGCATACTGGAACAATTCCTTTCCAATTCCTTTCCCGCGGGTCTTTTCGTCCACGCACAGATCATCTATATATAAGGTCTTAACCGGCATAAGCGCCGAACCGCAGGCCAAGTGCTCCTGACACATGATATAGCCCTCGACCTCCCCGCTGTCTTCATAGACGAAGATAGGTTTATCGGGGCATGCGAGCATATCTTGCAACGCTTTCTGGTCATATTTTTTTCCGGAAGCACGGAAAAGGTCCGGACGTACGGCATGATGGACCTTTAATATCTGTTCCAACAGCCTGCAAATAGCTTCAATATCTTGCGTTTCCGCTTTTCTGATCATAGCTTGTTTCAATAACTGAATGGACAAATATACGTTTTTCTGTTTCAATATGCCAAGAAAAATCTCTAACTTCGTAAGACCATTAATAATGATAACACAACACTAAACACTAATTACAATGAAAAGTACTAAGATCTGGCTGGCCATTGCCGGCATCCTGCTCGTAGTCCTTGGCATTTTCTGCATTGCCAAACCCACGGCTACTCTGTTCACTACCGCCTGGCTCATCGGCCTTCTGACTCTGTTTGCCGGTATTTCCAAGCTTATGTTCACCTTCAAGACCCAGGCCTTCCTGCCCAACAGCGGTACGCGGGCCCTTTCGGCCATCCTGGAAATCATCGTTGGTATCATCTTCCTGGCCAACAATTTCTTTGTGGCTTTCTCCCTGCCCGTCATCTTTGCCCTGTGGGTCATTATCGAAGGCGTTGTTATCATCGTGAACAGCTTTGACTACAAGCGCGTGGGCTTCCCCCACTGGTTTGTGATTCTGCTGCTGGGTATCTGCGGTGTGATTCTGGGCATCCTGGGCCTCAAGAATCCGGATGTAACGGCCGCTACCCTGTCCACTATGATTGGCATTGGCGTCATTGCTATGGGATGCTCCTACCTGTTTGCCCTGATGGGTATCAACAAGTTCGAGAACAAGGTCGAAGATATCCGCCAGAAAATAGGAATTGACGAACAGTAAAAAAGCAAAAAGGAGAAGGCCAATGACCTTCTCCTTTTTTTTCGCTATACGGGCTTTGTGTATTTGAAGAAAGAATTGTAGCTTTGCAGTCCGGAATCAATTCGTTTTACCCTATGCTGATTACGCTCATTATCTTGTCAATAGCTTTTCTGTTCGGTAAAAAGATTATGAAAAAAAAAGACGGTCCCGATAATACCGTCGATTCTCCTGAAGACCAGGGGGAATAATCACTATCCCCAAACCTCTTTGGCCACCATACCGTGTTTTGTTATGTTGTTTAAAGAAATAAAAGCATTATAGACGGTTTCGGCAATCATTGCGGCTCCAGTAGCCTGCGGATGAACGCCGTCTTTCACATAGGTGGTATCCTGGAAGAGATCCACCAGATCAATTAAATCCAGACCCAGTTGTTGGGCCACTTCCCGGATGGCAGGCCGTACGCCCCGCTCCATAGTTTCCGGATAAAGGCCCTGCACGGGAATCCTGAAGGGTAAGAAGATGCGGATGGGGGCCAGCAGGATAACGCGGGGATGAGAAGGCAAAGCCATATAAGATTTCACCAGCTCCGTGTAATCACGCCTGAAGATGTTGGGATCCCAGTTCCTTTTCTTGGTATCATTGGTCCCCAACATAATGAAAACGATGTCCGGATTCCAGTCTATGCTTTCCTGATAAACCTTCTTCTTAACGAAAGGCGTATCGGCATCAAACCGGGCAGCGGCATCGTTGTATCCAAAATTACGGACTTTATAGTCAGGGCCGAATTTCTCCTGCAGCAGGGCCGGGTAGCTCTGCTTCCAGGGCCTGAGGAGGGTAAATCCCCAGGTAATGCTGTCCCCTATGCACGCGACTCGCTTCATTGTGCAGACAGTTTATCAATGATGCCGTTCAGCATTTTGTAAAGCTCCGGGGCAGTCTCCGGGGTAACGCTTTCGCACATAACAGCATTGCCCACGGAGAAAGGGACACAGGAGAGCTTTTCCTGAAGTTCCTTACCCTTTTTGGTAAGGGTGACAATCATCTGACGGGCATCCTGCTTGCCCCTGGCACGGGTCAGAATGCCTTCTTTCTCCATCCTCTGGAGGAGCGGCGTTACCGTATTGGTTTCCAGTAACAGACGCTTGGCAATGTCGTTTACCGGCTGGGCATCCTTCTCCCACAGTACCAGCAGCACCAGATACTGAGGATAAGTCAACCCCTGCTGGGAAAGCAGGGGATGATAAGTCTGCGTGATCAGACGCGACGCGGTATAGAGTTTAAAACAAAGCTGGTTGTCCAGTTTGAATTCCTCTTTGACCATTAGAGCATTCCTTTAATGTCTTTCTCCATCTTCTCGGGAGTTACAGTGGGAGCAAAGCGCTTGATCACCGTACCGTCCCGGTTGATGAGGAATTTGGTGAAGTTCCATTTGATGGCATTGCCGAAGGTGCCCTTTGCAACACTCTTCAGATACTTGTAAATGGGATGAGCATTCTCTCCGTTCACGTCAATCTTAGCCATCAGCGGGAAGGTAACACCGTGATTGAGGCGGCAGAATTCGGCAATTTCTTCGTTGCTGCCGGGCTCCTGGTGGGCAAACTGGTCGCAGGGGAAACCTACAATGACCAGACCCTGCTCCTTGTACTTCTGGTAAAGGGCCTCCAGGCCATCGTACTGAGGGGTAAAACCGCACTTGGATGCGGTATTGACAATCATCAGCACCTTACCCTCAAACTCTGCGAAGTCTACCTCGGCCCCTTTGTTGTTCCGGGCCTTGAAATCGTAAATCTTTGCCATATTACAGTTGTTTTACAAGCCAGTTCTGATAACCAATCTTCTCAATGAGACCCAGCTGTTCCTCGTCCCAATAGAGGTCTTCTTCCTCGTCCAGCAGGTAGGCCTTGGTAAGATCGTAAGTGGTGGGATCGGCAGCCAGAGAAGGCATCACTTTGTACAAAGTCTCAACGCCCTCCTTCTGAAGCTTAAGGTCGGCCTCCAGATAAGCCTTGGCATCTTCAATAAGAGTAGCCTGGCTATTAACATTCACCTGAGGCACAACGCCCAGGTCCAGCAGGCGCTCGGTGTATTTTTCTACCCAGCCCATTTCCTCAGTATAATGATCGAGGTACTTCTGGCCCAAAGCATTCAACCCCTGGCTCTTGAAGAGCATTCCCTGCATTTTGTGCACCAACGAGCTAGCAGAAAGCTCATTCACAATCATTTGCGAAACCTGAATAGTAGCAGTAAAATCCATAGTTGTATATTATTAAGTTGTTATTTATATCGTTCACGATGCAAATATACAACTTTAATTTTATATCGCAAGCGATTTAATGAAAATTTTAACTCAATGAATGCAATTTAAAGGAATAATACCCTTTCCCATCCAAATAGGAAAGGGCATCATTCAACAGGGAAACCTTTTTGGATTCTTCTGCATCTGAATGGAAGAGGATATCTACTATAAGCTCAAGAGCCTGGTCTGACAGACCTTTCTCCTGCACAAGAAACTGAACCGGGAACTCCTGGTTAAGCAAACTATCCAGGTCAATGGGACAATCGGCCCTTTCAAATTCTGCCTGTGCGTCGGAAATGGAATACTTGGGGACATCGTCCAGAAACAATCCCATCTTCCGGGCAATCTTCATCAGCATATCGCCAATGCGGTCAATCTCTCTGAGAATATAATCTTCCATTATCTGTTAGAAGAATTTTACCACATCGTCCAAGGCACGTCTTTCGGGACGCTTGGGCTCTTCAGCCCTGTAGCCCACTGAAATGACGGCCATAATGATCTCGTTCTCGGGAATTTCAAATTCGGCCCTTATGGCGTCTGCATTGCGCATACCCATAATAAGGGTATCGAAGCCCATTTCGCGGGCCTTGAGAACCAAATAGGCGTTGCTGAGACCGTTGTCATAGGCTCCCCACAGCTCCCCAGCCTCGTTGGCGGGCTGTCCGCGGAAGAAACCGGAGCGGCTGCTCTCAAAAGTGGAAACAATAAGGACGGGGGCATTGATAACACGCTCCTTATTGCCACCTACCATATCCAAAAGCGCGGCACGCTTTTCTTCGCCAATGGCTACATAATACTTAGTAGGCTCCATATTGGCCCAGGAGGGGGCCTCCTGTACAGCCGTCAGAAGGGTTGTAATCTCCTCCTGGGAGATAGATTTAGTAGCATCGTAGCTTCTGACGCTTCTACGGGTTGTCAGAACATCGTCAAAACTGGGGCTGGTGGACTTTGGGGCGGGGTTCCCGCAAGAAACGAGTCCCACAAACAGCAAGGCTGTTAAAGCTAAGGAAATCAGGCGTTTCATTTCAAATAGGGATTATTGGATATAGACTATTACAGCTGCGAGGCTACAGCGGAATCCAAATCTTCCGGGGTAACCATAGGCTCAAAACGGGCCACTACACGGCCTTTGCGGTCAATGAGGAATTTGGTGAAATTCCACTTGATATCGGGGTTGGAGGCATACTCCGGGTCCCTGCGGGAAAGCATCTGGTCCATAAACTGGGCCGTTTCCCCTTCTCCAAAGCCCTCGAAAGGTTTCTGGGAGTAGAGCCACTGGAAGATGGGATGGGCGTTCTCTCCATTGACGTCAATCTTGTCCATCAACGGGAAAGTAACACCGTGGTTCACGCGGCAAAACTCGGCAATTTCTTCGTTGGTACCGGGCTCCTGGTGGCCAAACTGGTCACAGGGGAAACCAATCACAACCAAACCCTGGTCTTTATATTTCTTATACAGGGCCTCCAGGCCATCGTACTGAGGGGTAAAACCGCACTTGGATGCTGTATTGACAATGAGAAGGACCTTGCCCTTATAATCGGAAAAGTTTACCTCTTCACCCTCGTTTGAAAGGGCCGAAAAGTCATAAATACGGGTCTCTTTTGTGGAACAGGCCACGGCGCAGAGGGCCGCCAGAATGGTAAGTATCTTTTTCATAGAGGCAAAAATAAGGAAAAAAATTGTAATTTTGAAGATTAAATAGGTGAGATGAAAGCAACTATGAAGCAATATAAATACTTGATACTCATTTTGGTCCTGCTCGTTTGCAGCTGTACGCCCAAGGACATACTGCCTGCAGCGCCGGATTATACCAATCCCATCCTTTGGGTTACGGAAGACCAGGACCCGGAAGGAACCGGGGCCGATATCTTCTATCTGGTATCCACCTGGGAAAAGGACTGGACCAATGAGGAAGGCCATACCATCCACTATGCCGATGTCTGGAATCCCACGCACCGCGAGCGTATGTCCAGGGAAATCAACAGGGCCGCTGCGTATATGGCTCCGGGGAACCGGTTCTATTCCCCCTTCTACAGGCACACCACCATTGAGGCCTACGAATCCAGGAGCGAATCGGTCATCTACCAGCGCACAAGGCCCTCTATGAAAGATGTCTGTGATGCCTTTGACCATTTCATCCGGCAGCGCGAACCCGGTCGGCCCTTCATCATCGTGGGCTTCAGCCAGGGTGCCCAGGCCGTTCTGGAACTGCTCAAACATATGGACGACAGCACCTACCGGCAAATGGCCGCCGCTTACGTGATGGGATACAAAGTGACGGAGGAAGATCTGGCCACTTGCTCCCACATTCGCCCGGCACAAGGGGCCGAAGATGTAGGGGTTACCATCTGCTACAATACCGTAAAGGACGTCAAATACATCATTCCCATCATTTCGGCCAGCTGCGTGGGCATCAATCCCGTCAACTGGGCCATAGATGACACTCCGGCCATCCTTCACGACACCATTACGGTTACCCTGTCGCCGGAGTACCACGTGGTGGTTGTGAAAGGGTATGAAGGGTCCGAGTATCGTCCTCACGCCAATCTCATCAATGTGGGAGACATCCACAGCTGCGAGCCCTGGCTCTACAGCGAATGCATAAAGGAAAATATGGACCTCCGCACCCGGAAGTGGAGAGAGCAATAATACTATGGCATCGGAACAGTTAAGAGGGCATCTGGCCATTGCGGCAGCCTACTCCATCTTTGGACTCAATGTGGTTTTGTGCAAGGATATCGCCAATTCGGAGGCGGTTTCCCCGTACGTACTGTTTACCTTCCGGGCCATCGGGGCTTCGGCTCTTTTCTGGCTGGTGTCCATTTTCCAGCCGGAGGAGAAGATTGAAAAGGGAGACCTGTGGCGCATTGCCCTGGCTTCGTTCCTAGGGCTGTACCTCACGCAGATGTCTTTCCTGGTGGGCATTACTATGGCAACAGCCATTGATTCGGCCATTCTGGGTACCCTGGGGCCTGTTTTCACTATGATCTTTGCCTATTTCTTTATAGGAGAGCCCATTACCGGAAAGAAAGCCGGAGGCGTTACCGTTGCCCTGGCCGGCGTCATCTTCCTCATCCTGAATTCCGTACACGCCGGAGGAGCTTCGTCCACCACGCCGCTGGGGTTTGTGATGCTGCTCATCAACAGCCTCACCTTCTCTATGTACCTGGGTATCTTTCGGCCCCTTATTTCCAAATACAGCGTGGTCACGTTTATGAAGTGGGCCTTCCTGTTTGCCCTGCTGATGTCCCTGCCGTTCTCGGTCAAAGGGATGTTCACTATGGACTATGGCGCGGTTCCCGTGCTTGTGCGCTGGGAGATTGGCTACCTCATTATCTTTGCCACTTTCATTGCCTATTACCTGATTCCTTACGGTCAGAAGCGTATCCGGCCCACGCTGGTGAGTATGTACAACTACCTCTCCCCCATCATTGCCACCGTGGTGAGCATCTGGACGGGAATTGACCACTTAACCTGGCAGAAAGTCGTAGCGGCTTCGGCCATTGTGGGAGGCGTGATTCTGGTAAGTAAGAGCCGGTCGGCCAAACCGGAGTAATTACTCTATCAAACGGATTTCCTCCCCGGTGGATAGATTGTAAATGGCAATCTGCCCGTTGGCCTGTCCAAAACGGATGGCCGCGTCCAAAGAGTCTACAGGGAAAATACGTACGCTGTCAAAGTAATAGAGGCTGTCGCCTGTATTGAACCATCCTCCCACGTATCCTTCGTGCGACAGAGCGTGGTTCATGACAAACTCAAGGCCGGAATAATCTACGCAGCTTTCTACCTGCTCATAGGCCACCGAAATGCCTTCCGTGGGTTCGGTCCAGGTGGACAATTCCAGCGTAAAGCCTTTCGGGTGGGCCTGGCTGAATTCCCACACTTTATCCACCAGCTCTGTAGTAGGGGTAAGACGGATGGTTCCGCAGGAAAAAGCCAGCAAAACCATAAACAAACAGAAAAAGCGGCGCATCTTTGTTTCCATAGTTTTACAAAGGTACGAATTTGTGCTATATTTGCACCCTATGCGAGTCCTTTTTGTCTGTCACGGCAATATTTGCCGAAGCCCTATGGCCGAGTTCATCCTCAAGGCCCTGGTTAAGGTATACGGGCTGGAAAGCCAGTATTATATAGAGTCGGCCGCCGTCTCTACGGAAGAGATTGGCAATCCCATCTATCCCCCGGCCAAACGCTGCCTGCAGCAGCACGGCATCTGGTTTGATCCCGCCAAACGGGCCCGTCAGATAACAAAGGCCGATTACGACCGCTTTGACCGCATCATCTGTATGGACGCCTCCAACCTGCGGCTCATAGAGCGGATCATCCCCCGGGACCCGGATGGCAAGATTCACCTGATGATGTCCTACACCGGCGTGGGACGGGACGTAGCAGACCCCTGGTATACCGGAGACTTCGAAGAAACTTTCCAAGATTTATTGGAAGCTTGCGAGGCAATGCTCAATTTTGTATCTTTGCCCCAATAACAAGTCAAGATTATGGATAACTACGAGATAATCAATCTGGAAGACTACATCCAGACCGGAGAAGGCGGCACGGCTGTCTCTTATACCCACAAGTCAAAGAACACCCTGGCCAAGCTTTACAACCCCGGCTTTGAGGCAGACCGCGCCCGCGCAGAGTTCTATACCGCCAAGACGGTTTTTGATATGGGCATCCCTACGCCAGAGCCTTACCGCCTGGTAACCGACGGAGAGAGATTCGGGGCCGAATACGAGCTGGTACCCGACAAACGGTCCTTCACCCGCATCATATCCCAGGAGCCGGAACGCCTGCAGGAAATCTCCCTGACCTTTGCCAGCCTGGCCAGGAAGCTTCACTCCACGCCGGCCGATACATCCCGCCTCCGTTCCTACAAGGAAGTCCTCACCCAATTCTATAAAGAGAAGAACCTGGTCCCCGAAGCCTTCAAGCAGCGTGCGCTGGCCTTCCTGGAGAACGTTCCCGACACGCCCAACTGCCTGCACGGAGACCTCCAGATTGGCAATATCATCACGGACGGATACCGAACCCTCTGGATAGACGTGGGAGAGTTCAGCTACGGCACCCCGGAATGGGACCTGTGCATTATGTGGATTATGGGCCAGCGAATGGATGAGAAAAGGGCCGATATGCTCTTCCATCTGAAACCCCAGCAGATAAAGGATCACTGGAATATCTTCCTACCTGCCTATATGGGAAGCAAGGATCCCCAGGAAATAGCCGCCTACACCAAGCGTCTCATTCCTTTCTATGGTGTCAAAGTGCCCTACGTATACGATATGGCCTACCACGGCCCCCTTCCGGAGACCAGTTTCCAGATTATAGAGCAAATGTTGGGAGCCCTTTAAGGCTATTTCATCATCTTTTTGGCCAGTTGGCCCAGGAAGAACCTTTCGCTGACCGAGAGGCTCTGAATCATACCCAGCAGGATGATATCCAGACCGGCAAAGCGCTTGCACTCTGCCGTAAATTCGTCCAACTTATCGGGGCCGTTGTAGGCCAGGGCAAAACTGTTCCAGAACTGGATCATCTGCTTGTCCGTGAGGTGGGCAATCTCCTGTACCCGCTTAGTGCGGCTGAAGATATTGCAGAAAAGGTACATATGACCCAGGTCAAACTGAGGGATGCCGTGGGTGGCACGTCCCAGGTCAATCCAGTACGGTTTGGAATCGGCCACAATGAGGTTACCCATCTGGAAGTCTCCATGCAAAAGCGTCTCAGTGTCCGGCAAGCCCTGAACAAAGGTTATCAGACGTTCCTTGGTCTTTTTTCCCAGCATAGTAGTGGTATTGGCCGCTTTGAGCATCACTTCCTTCATAGAGGGAATCCACTCATTTCCGGTGGCCTTGGTGGCGTGCAGCTCCTTGGCCAGGGAAGCCATCCTCTGGGCCCAGCTGTCAAGGGATGCCGGATCATCGGCACAGAGGCGGGAGAGGGATTTCTTACCCTCAATGCTCTGGCATTTGATGCCAAAATTCTCCCCTACCTTTACCATTTCCATCATCTCAGGTGTGGGAACACCCAGCTCAAAAACAGCCCTGGAGGTATTGAACTCCTTGGCCACCGACTCCTCCGAGCCGTCCATTACGTGGGAATTGGTTACTTTCAGAAGAACGCCAGGCTCGGCATTATTGATATAAGTGGCACCGTTGCCGCCTTCCCCTACTTGGGTCCAGTCTTGAATATTAACAGAAGGGTACTCCATAATGTTCTAGTTTTTAATTAAATAACGGGCTCTCAGGAGGGCCAGATCCTCGTCTGTAAGCCCCATAGGTCCTTTCAGATAACCTTCCAGGGAACCATATCTCTCTTCAATGGTATCCAGGGCCTTTACAAAATTCTCCGTATTGCAGCCCATAAAGGCTTTCACTACGCCAATCTCTTCCTCCTTGCCACCCAGGAATTTAACAATGCGGGAATAGCGCGACACATCCTTGGCATATACCTTATTGGTTACGTCAAAGTCTTCCACGATAATCTCTCTGTCTGCGCCCAGGGCCGCCAGAAGAAGGGCCGAAGCAATGCCGGTGCGGTCCTTACCCTGCGTGCAATGGAAGAGGATGGGCTTGTCTCCGCGCTCAACCACCAGGCGAAGGAAAGCGGCCATCTCTTTCTGGGCTTTGGGGTCAAAGAGGATATTGGGATACAGTTGCCGAGCAACCACCTGGGCTTTTTCGTTGAAGGCTGCCAGTAAAATGACTCTCTTGACATTGAACTTCTTCTTGCCCATATACTTCTTCTTCTCCTTTTCGGTAGCAGAAGCACCTACACTGCCGCTGGCATCTATGGGAAGAGCCACATAAGTGGCGCCGGGAACGGCTTTGTCATACTGGCCCGGTTTCTCGTCCAGCTTGCGGAAATCCACCACCGTGGCAACGCCCAGCTTTTCCAGATAGGCCAGGTCTTTGGGGGTAGCGTTGGCCAGATGGGCGGCTCTCAGAAGCTGCCCCTTCTTCACTTGGAGGCCTTCATAACCACCCAGGTCACGGGCATTTACAATTCCCTCTACAGGAAGGAACTGCTGGGCAAGAAGGGTAACGGAAGAAAACAAGGCCATAACAAAAGGGATTGCCTTCATAACTATTGGTTAAACTGTTTTAGCGAAGCCTCTATGCGCCCCCTCAGGAAAGTCCGGAATTCAGGGTTGTCGTGCTTGTGGAGATAATACGTTCTCACTATATCCAGGGCCGAATAGGGCTGCAGCTTGTGATTAAGGGCTTCTACGTCACGGGTTCCGGTATAGGCACGGGCAAAGGCATCCCAGAACTCGAGCATCTGCTCCCGGGTCATATGGGTAAGTTCCTGTACCTGCGGAATCATACTGTCCTCTACCATCATCTTGTACAGATGGGCTATATCCATAAGGTAATAGCCCTGGCCCAGCCAGCCCAGATCAATCCAGAAGAAATCATTCTTGGATACAATCAGGTTACCGGGCTGAAGATCTCCGTGCAGGCAGGTCTTGGTATCCGGCATTTCGTCCACTACCTTTTTAAGCAGAGCCTTCTGCTCTGCATCTACCAGCGGCGAACTCTCCAAGGCCTTTGTAAGAAGGTCCTTGATAGGTTGCACATACTCATTTACCTCAATGGGAGTATTGTGCAGGTTATGGCTGTACTGGGCCATCACACCGGCCAGTTCAGGTATGCGATGGGGCTCTTCGGAGCACATACGGGCCATAGACTTCTTGGCCCCTATCAGTTCACTGAGATAACCGTGGTCTTCCCCGTCCCGCACAATTTCGTATACCTCAGGGACCGGCAGGCCCATATCATAGGCCGTTTTGGCAGCATAGAACTCCTGCTCCACCTTCTCAGCGGCTCCCATCTCCCTTCTTACCAGTTTAAGCATAACGCCCGGATGGTAAGAAGAAACATAGGCCTGTCCGTTGTACCCCTCACCCACCAGGGTCCATTCTTTGAGTTCAATCTGAGGATACTTCTTCATAACATAATGTCTTGATATGCAAATATATCATTTTATTTCAATTATCACAATTTATAAGGATTGCGGGTCCTGGAAAAATTGCGTAGCTTTGCATTGTAGACAAATTACGTTATGAACGGAACGCTGACGGCTTTACTCATCCCCTTCCTGGGCACGGCCCTGGGATCGGCCTTTGTCTTCTTTATGAAAAAGGAGATGCCCGCTTTACTGCAGAAGATTCTCCTGGGGTTTGCCTCCGGCGTTATGGTGGCGGCCTCCGTATGGTCGCTGCTGATACCGGGTATGGAGATGGGAGGCATTTGGCCTGTCACCGGGGGTCTGCTGGGCGGTTTCGCGTTCCTGCTGCTCATTGACCAGATTACGCCCCACCTTCATCCGGTGGGCGGTCCGGAAGGTCCCAAGAGCAAACTCTCCAAGACCACTATGCTGGCCCTGGCCGTTACCATCCACAACTTCCCGGAAGGAATGGCCGTGGGCGTAGCCATAGCCGGAGCCCTGAGCGGCGGTGCAGGTATGAGCACAGCCGGTGCCCTGGCCCTTTCCCTGGGTATTGCCATTCAGAATGTTCCGGAAGGCGCCATCATCTCTATGCCCCTCCGCGCAGCCGGGAACAGCCGTTTCAAGTCTTTCTGGGTGGGAGCCCTCAGCGGCATCGTAGAGCCCATAGGCGGCGCGCTGGTCATCCTTCTGGCTTCGGCCGTTACGCCTATGATGCCTTTCCTGCTGGCTTTTGCAGCCGGCGCTATGCTTTACGTAGTGGTAGAAGAACTGATTCCTGAGGCCTCTGAGGGAGAGCATTCCAACGTTGCCACCATTGGCTTTGCCATAGGTTTTGCCCTAATGATGGTGCTGGATGTGGTAATGGGTTAACTTTTCGGCATAATTCTTGAGCTATCCCCGGCTCGGAATGAAACAAAAATGGATTTATACGCTGGTGCTGCTTGTGGCCGGAGCCATGGGCCTTCACGCACAGGAATATGTAGACAGGGCCGATACGGTGGTCATCAAGCCGCGGCCGCTGCCTCTTATGGGAGCGCCTTCCCTCCTTCAGCCTTATCAGTTTACCCTGGCACCGGATCCGTTTGAAACCAAGGAGCAAAGGGCTGCCCGCATTAACCAGCAGACCTACGACCGCGTAATGACGTCCGTAAACCAGAATCTCTACTGGTTCAAACCGCCGCACCTGACGCAGCTCCAGATGGCTCTCCTGTTTGTGGGCGGACTTTTCCTCTCAAGCCCCTACAAGTTCCAGCCCGGGACCGTTCCACTTATGAATGCGTCCAATCCGTTTATCTATGCCCGCACGCCGGGAATGGCCCCTTACGAGCACCGTTATTCAACGGACGCCTTTCCGCAGTGCATCCGTACAGACTTTGATTTCAGGACCGGGACCTACCAGCAGGTTATGATCAAATGGGAAGAGGTAGAGAAGAGTATGGCGCGCAGTTATGGCGGGCCCTACAGGAATGACCCCGTTCCCAATATGCACTTCTCTTCAGACCGGTTTGTCCACTAATCGTCTTCTTCCGGCTCCTGGTAAGTGAGGTGAGCGTCCTCAATCTTCTTGCGGTAATACTTCTCCACATCGGACCAGTGATAGTAGGGATAGCAGTTGGTCTGGATGGGAATGGAAGTCTCGTTCTCGTTCATCAGGAACTTCACCAGAATATCTTTGGAGCCCTTCTTGCGGAAGAATACCCACTGGATATTGGCCGCCATAGGAATGAGGCGGAAGATGGAGAACTGCGTGTGCAGGTTTTCCATATCGTCGGTGGCGCCAATGGCTTCCTGGAAGCCCAGGGCAAAGGCAAATGGCAGCACCACGCTGTCGTGGCCAAAACGTAAACGCAGGCCATAACCCTGGGAGGCAATGATGGCATCGGCCTCGTCCAGGAAGTTCTGCAGCAGCGGATAAATGCGGATATAGCTCTTCTTGGAGCCGGGCATCAGGCCTTCCCACAGGCACCAGCTGGCGTTGTAGGCCCGGAAACCGTCAATCATACCCTCCTCTCCAAAGACGTCGTCAAAACGGAGGTTGAGCTCCGGCAGGCAGTACATATCGGCCGCCACGTTGTAGAGGTCGTCGGCAAAGGTGTAGCGGTCAATGAAGGACTTGGCCCGGTCGGGATCCGTGAACATAGCCTCCAGCTGGGGCTTGCCGCTTAACATCTTCCTCTTGAACTTCTTGAGGATGCTGTACAGCTCGTCGTCGCGGGGTTCATCGGGCACGGCAATGGATTTGTTGGCCTTGATGTAATACAAATCCTCCTCGCGGGCTTTCATCTCAATCTGATAGCCCTCATTCAGGGTTTTCAGCTCCTCGCAGAAGAACTCCATGCTGCTGATTACGCGCTTGGATGTAGAAGCATTGGCCTTCACTTCCAGCGGGCGGGTCATCAGGGAAGGATAATTCTCGTACATACGCTTGGCAATGGCCTTGTGCTGCAGGGAACCCAGGCGCGTAAGCTTGCCGGCGCGGTCCTTGGCATCGGTAGCGGCCAGGATAATGCGGTTGCGCACGTCTTTTCCGTACTCCGTGAGAATACCCAGCGAAAGCGCCGTATCCAGTTGGTGACGCAGCCGCTTGTAATGCTTGTCACTGGTCATATAACGGGCACCGTGACGGCCGTAATGGCTAATGTAGAAGGGTTCATAGCCCTTGGGAGCCGGGGTCAGATGACCGCTGGGGTTGGGATAGTTAGCGTAATTACCCGCCGTGAGCTCCATATGGGAAAGGAGTTCCTCACGCGAAGTCTGGGCGCTGGCCGTCCAACCAACCAGTAGCAGGAGTACAAAGAAGAGTCTAGAATATTTCATAGTCTGTGGTTATTTTTTGCTAAGTCATAGCAAAGATAATCACAGACTATGGGAAAAGCAAGCAGAATCCTTCCTACTTGAGCAGCAGATGCCCGGAAAAGGACGTGGGGTAGTCGCCAAAGTTAAGAGAGAAATCAAGTTTTCCCTCCTTGACCACTCCCGTCAGGTTGGTAACCTTGTAACGCGGGAATTCACCACCCATAGCCAACGGAATCACATTATCGCAGCTCAGAAGGATTTCCGTGGGAGTGCTCTTAAGTTCCACACCGGGGATGGTCACATCAATCTTCACCGGCATCTTGGGAACAAATTTGATCTGGTAGATGGTGATGTCAGCCGTCTTACCGTCCTCGGAAGGAGTGAAATTTACTTCAATGTTCTCATTGTCGAAAGGCTCACCCTGGTACAGTACGGTGACTGTTCCTTTGTAATCGGCGGTTTGGGGGACAACGACTTCCGGTTCTTTCTTGTTGCAGGCCAGCAGGGCCAGGGCCGTCAGGGCCAGAAATAATTTGTTCGTTTTCATTTTAACTAATAATTTATGCTAATACCTAATAAAATGTTGCAAGGTCTTTCCAGGGAGAAGAACTCTCTTCCCACGGATTTGAAATAAAAGTTCCGGCCTGTACGTCCCGTCAGGTTCTCTCCTCTCAGCCAGATTTCCCATTTGGATAAAGATAGCGCTATGCGGGCTTCTGGTCTGATATGGACCGGCTCCTGCAGAAGACCGGTTTCGTCCCAGCAGAGAGGACCGTAGGCACGGACAGAGGCACTGAGATTCAGGCTAACAGTAGTAAAAGAGTGTCGCCAGGCCGCGCTGGCAAAGGCCGTATGGGCCGGAACATAAGGGATTCGGTTGCCGGAATAGTCGTGGTTGCCGTCGTTGTAAGATACAAAGCGGGCATCGCACCAGGCATAGGAAGCGTGGAAGTGGAAGTCTCCGGGCCTCCAGTCCAGTTCGGCCTCGGCGCCCAGGCTCCGGCTGGCACCGGCGTTGGTCATCATTCTTCCGGTCGATTTTCCGGGAGGGAAAACCGTGAGCTGCTGATTGCGCACATCCATATAGTAGAGGGTGGCTTCGGCCCTGAAATTCTCCTTTACCAGACGCACGCCCGTTTCAAAATTCCAGGCCGACTCGGGCTTGTAACGGGTATTTTCTGCGCCAACGGAAGCGGGGAGGTTATCCAGGTACACGCCAAGATCTTTCATCAGCGCGGTCATCGTCTGGCTTTGGAGAATGTCGGAGAAAATTTGGGTATTGAAGCCGCCGGCCCTGTATCCCTTCGAAACGCTTCCAAAGAGGGACACGTCGCCGGAGGCTTCAAAGAGGGCCGAAAATTTGGGCAGCACCTGCAGACCCGAAGAATGCGTCAGGGTGCCGCGGTAAGGGACCTGGAAGGCTTTATCGGCCTTCATAGTGGGGACAAAACGGTAATGGAGATGGGCCAGGCAGTCGTAATCCATCACTCCCCCCTCGTAATCCAGCCGGAGACCGGCTGTGAGGCGCCAGCGCCCTAGCGGAAACACCGATTCGTGAAAGAGGGCGGCGCAGTAAGTGTGAATACCAAAATCGGAGGCAATCAGGAGGTTGTCGTCGGGGATGCTCAAATAGCCTATCTCCTCCGGGATATTCCGGTTGGCATTGTCCAGAATCAAGGTTTCTATGCCGGTACGGCCAAACGTAACGGGAGCGTGCATCCGGTTAAACCGGTAGAAAGTGAACACGCCAGTAGAAGGCTCCCAGTGCTCTTTCCGGCTTCTGAGAATCACCTCCGCCGTGCCGGTAGCGCTGTTCTGGGCCTGCTGCAGGGTAAAGATGTTCTCCGGAGTATAATCCTGGTCCATTCGCATATCGTCCGACAGGAACTGCAGGGAACCTGTTCCATCCAGCGTGAAGGAATCCCCGGCGTAGTGGAAACCCACCCCGTCAATGACGGAAAGCCTGCGGTAACTGCCCTCTCCGTTGTAGGACACAGGATGAAGGATCCCGTCTTCGTACAAGCCATACGCAAAACCTCCTTCCTTGGACAGCGTCGCAAACAGACTGTTGGACCAGCGGATCTTGCCCGAAGGTTCCTGCTCCCACTTCCAGCGGAGAGAAAGGCCGTTGTAGGGATCACAGAGTTTGTCTTTGTATTCATTCCGCACCCAGCCGGCGTTGTGCTTGAAGCCGGCCGTGAGTACGTGCCTGCCAAAGGAAGCCGTAACGCCGGCCCGGAGGGTTCTGGCCAGGCCTGCCTCCGCATAAGCATTCAGATGCCTTTCTCCATCGGGCGAGGCCGACTGAAGAACCAGCGTGCCGCTCATTGAATTTCGGCCATACAGCGTACCCTGAGGGCCTCTCATAAGGGCGGCAAAGCGAATGCCGGTCCAGTCAAAGTCGTAGGCGTTCTTGTCCATAATGGGAATCCCGTCCACATAAAGGCCCATAGAGGGATTCTCCATACGGGAGCCCATACCTCTCAGGTAAATGGTAGAAGTAAGGGAAGCACCATACTCCGGAATAAGCAGACTGGGCACCAGGGCCGAAAGTCTCCCCTGCGACACAACACCCTCCGTCTTGAGCTCGGCGGGCAGAAGGACGCTCACGGGAGCAGCCAGTTTCTCCAGGGGTACACTCTCCTTGAATGCCTTGGCAAACGCCGGAGGTAAAGTATCCGTGGGCGAAGCAAACGCAATGTATATGGACAAGACGGCTGTAAGCACGGTCTATTTCCCTTTTCGTTTGGACTCGTAATAGTTGTGACGGGCCGGATTCTCGGGGAACCAGCCTTTGAGCACGCGCTCCTCCTGCTTGAAGACCTCGTGGATGCTCCAGAAACTGGAGAAGGCCACGGCGCCGGTAATGGTGGAGCCAACGAATGAAGGGATGAAGAGCGAAGCAACCGTACAAATGAGTCCCATAGCCAGGAAAACCCACCATACTTTTCTTCCCCAGCGGTATTCCCAATTGATTACCAGCGGGTGAAAGATGCCAATGCAGGCAAATACGGCTGCACCTATAACAATTCCATTCCAGTTCATATCTCTGCTCTTAATTTCGGGGAGCAAAGATATAAACTAAACCAGGAATTCTTTAGAAGAAAAAGGACTCCGATTAGGATTTTTCCGTACTCTGTGAAGTATATTTCTTACCAGGGAAGAAACGGGACACCAATTGGCAGTACCGGGCGTATTCCGGATACTTGGAGGCGCTGATTTCTTCTGCAAAGGCGCTGCTGCCCAGGAAAAGGACAATGAGCAGCAAAGCTCCAATGATACTCCAGTTAAAGAGGCTCATACCGCCACCGATGGTAAACAGGTAAAAGGCGAACCAAGTCCCCTGCTCGGCAAAGTAATTGGGGTGGCGGCTCACGTTCCAGAGGCCTACCGTATTGAATCCTTTGTTATAAGGAGCCGGCAGCTCTTCCAGCTTCTTGCCCTCTTTGATCATCTTCCACTTGGTGGTCTGGAAAGCCCACTGCTGCTCATCGGCAATGGTCTCATAGACAATAAAGCCCAACATAAGGGCCGAAACCAGGCCATCCACCAGGCCGAAAGGCTTGTCAACGCTCATAAGCACCAGGGCCGGGAAGGTGGTCATAAGAACCAGGGCATTCTGATAAATGCTTATGAAGAAAAGGTTAAAGATCATCCACTTCCAGTGGGGCTGGAACTCTTTCTTGGCGCGCAGGACGGCCCAGCGGTAATCTTCCTCCCCTTCCCAGAACTTGAGGCGGTAGGCCCCCTTCCGGGCAAAGTTAAAGGTGAGGCGGAGTCCCCAGAGCGTGGCCAGCACGGCCATTACCACCAGACGGGTCTGCAGCCCGCCGCGGAAAGCGATTACCCAGGTATAAGCAATGGGAAGAAGGCTCCAGAGCTTGTCCATCTGGCTGTTGTTGCCGGTGAGCTCACCCACCACAAAGCAGAAGACGGCACTGCCGCACATAATCATACCCAGAACCTTCAGCGTCTCCATCTGGGAAGCGTCCAGAGCAGGACCCACAAATATATATAAGAGGGGGCAGGCAATGATAGAAAGGGCTATCAGGGAGCCCACAAGTTTGATATTCATTACAGACTGGCTTTTAAGATTTCAGTAATATCGGCCTCGAGAAGCGGCACATAGGCATTCTCCAGACCCTCATTAACGGCAACGTGGTGAGCCATCTCTCCAATGCGGCTCTCATCAATGCCCAGCTCTTTCAGATGCATAGGGATGCCCAGGGACTCAAAGAAGGCGTAGGTGGCTTCAATGGCCTTATTAGCAATCTCCCAACCATCCAATGTAGGATCTATACCAAAGACGTTGACACCGTATTTGATAAAGCGGGGCAGCGTGCGCTCGCTAAGGATATGCTTCATCCAGCGAGGGGTCAGGATGGCCAGGCCCCAGCCGTGGGTAATGTCATAATAGCCGCTGAGAGCGTGCTCAATGCCGTGCATAGGCCAGCCCGATGCACTGTTACCCAGCGACATAATGTTGTTGCACGCCAGGGTGCACACAAACATCATCTCGGCACGGGACGTATAGTCTTCCGGATTCTCCAGGCAGGCCTTTCCGTTGACCATCAGGCTCTTGATGCCGGCCTCGCAGAAGCCGTCGTTCATAAGGGTGGAATCCTCGCAGAAATACTGCTCCAGAATGTGGTTGATGGCATCGGCAATACCGGCCGCCGTCTGTCCCTTGCTCACGGAGAAAGTGTAAGTGGGATCCAGGAAGGAGACTTTGGGGAAGACCAGCGGAGTGGCATAGCACAGCTTGTCGTTGGTTTCCGTGCGGGAAATCACGCCGCCGCAGTCATACTCGCTGCCGGTAGCCGCCAGGGTAAGGATGTCTACAATGGGAAGGGCCGCCTTGGTGGGGACCTTTCCGGTAATCAGATCCCAGGGCTCGCCGTCATAGCAGGCGCAGCCGGCAATGGCCTTGGAGCAGTCCAGAACAGAACCGCCGCCCACGGACAGGATCACGTCAATCTTGTGCTCCTTGCACAGACGGGTTCCTTCCAGGACACTGGGATTATACTTGGGATTGGGCTGGATGCCGGGCAGTTCCACTACCTCAAAGCCTTTGAGCAGATCCAGGACCTTCTGGTACAAACCAATCTTCTTTATACTGCCTCCTCCGTAGGTGAGTAGGACTTTTTTACCAAAGGGAGCCAGCACCTGGGGCAGCTGCTCCACGACGCCTTTTCCAAAAAGCAGGCGGGTTGGAGTACAATAATCAAAATTTTGCATACTGCGAAGTTAGCACTTTTTTGGAAAAATTCTTATCTTTATACCCGTTAATAACCTGCGTATGAAAAAATCCCCGTTCCTCGTGGTTCTGCTGGCCCTTGCCATCACCATTTCCTGTTCGGCCGGAGACGGCTGGATAACCGTAAAAGGCAACAAGTTCATAGATCCTCAGGGCAAGGAAATTGTCTTCCGGGGCCTGTGCTTTTCAGATCCCGTCAAACTGGTCAACGAAGGCCAGTGGAAAGAGGAATACTTTGCCGAGGCTGCGGCCTGGGGTTCCAATATCGTACGCTTTGCCGTGCATCCGTCCAATATCAACGCCTTGGGCTGGGACCGCACCTTCGAGGTTATGGACCAGGGCATTGAATGGGCCAAAAAGTACGGCCTGTATGTTATTATGGACTGGCATTCCATTGGAAACTTAAAGGAAGAACTGTTCACAGCTCCCTACTACAACACAACCAAGGCCGAAACATTCAAGTTTTGGCGAACCGTGGCTCAGCACTACAAGAACGAGCCCACGGTAGCCCTCTACGAGATTTTCAACGAACCCACGGTTACAGCTCCGGGCGTAGGAGACTGCTCGTGGACCGAGTGGAAAGAGCTGCAGGAACAGATTATTGACACCGTTCGCACCTATAACCCCAAGGCAGTCTGCCTGTGCGCCGGATTCGACTGGGCCTACGACTTGACGCCGGTGGCCCAGGAGCCCGTCAATCGGCCCAATATTGCCTACGTATGCCATCCCTATCCTATGAAAAGTCCCGAGCCCTGGGAGCCCAACTGGGACAAGTACTTTGGATATGTAGCCAGCACCTACCCCGTCATCTGCACGGAGATTGGTTTTTGCCTGGAGAACGAGCTGGGAGCCCATATCCCGGTCATTTCCACCGAGGCCTATGGAGAACACATTACCCAGTACCTGGACAGCAAGGGTATCTCCTACACCGTCTGGTGCTTTGACACCCGCTGGGCACCTATGTTAATCAGTGACTGGGATTACACGCCCACTACGCAGGGACGCTTTTTCAAGGCTACCCTACAGGGCCACCGAAAGTCCGAATAAACCAGTTGCGGAGTTTCCGGAAGGCCTTCCACTTCTGGACTTCCTCCAGGGTCATCTCCTCACAGTTCTCCCATAGTTCCTTGAGATAAAGGGCGGCCGCATCGCGGGTAACATCTCTGTTATAAACCAACGTAACCACCTCATAATTAAGGAAGAAACTCAGGTTATCCATATTGGAAGACCCTATGATTAACAGGTAGTCATCGGACATGAACTGCTTGGCGTGGAGTACCTCTCCCTGCCATTCGTAAATACGGACACCGGCTTCCAGCAGCTCCTTATACAGGGATTCACCCATCCCCTTCTCGAGACTCACATCATTGTTGGCAGGAGCAATCCACCGGACATCCACTCCCCGGGCGGCGGCGTCTTTGAGCGCCTGCAGGGTAGACGCCGGCGGCGGAGTATAAGGATTATAAAACCAGAAATACTTCTTGGCGTGCTGGATAGTCCATTCAAAGCAGTTGCGGAGGGGAAGGACCTTGTCAGTGGGAGAATCGGGCACCACCTGCACCGCGACATCCGAATACTGCTTCATTTCGGGGAGGTTGTCCAGGCGCGCTGCCTTGTCAAGGTCTTGGGCAACATGAGCGGGCCCCCAGTCCGGGGCAACCCTCTGCTGGTTTTCCTCATAAACGGAGGTGATGTCCTGCACCACGGGTCCGGTAATGCGGATATCGGCATCCCTCCACTGAAGGAAGTACTCATCCTGGATGTTCCTTCCGCCCAGATAGGCTGTCTGGCCGTCCAGAATAAGAATCTTTCTGTGATCCCGGTGGAATCCATTGGAGAGCCAAACGTAGTCAATCAGCATCTGGGGTTTATGGAAATACTGCAGCTTAACGCCGCTGGATCCCATCATGACCAATTTCTCGCGGTCTTTCCGGGTGTTGGCACCTTTATCAAGGACCACGCGCACATCCACCCCTTCCCGGGCTTTCTCTTCAAGGGTACGGACAACCATGCTCCCGAGAGAATCGGCGCAGAAGCGATAATGGTCAATGTAGATGGACTCCGACGCATAGTCCAGATCTTCCATCAGTTGTTCCCACTTTTTCCTCCCTTCCGGGAACAGGGTTACCGTATTGCCTTCCTGAGGAACAAAGCCGGTATCTTTCTCCATCAGGGCCGCCAGTTCCTGATAAGCCGGTGCTACGCCCGGATAGGCCGTGGAATCCACCACCTCGGGAATGTAAGACTTATACATGGGCGCCCGGTAGCCGCAGGCTGTCAGAGCCATTGCAGCAAGGGACAGAAAAAGGACTCGTTTCATAGTTGTCATTTAAGTTGGACGGGGGCCGACAGCTCTTCAATCAGCTGGAGTTCCCGGGCCGAAAATTCCGTATTCTTGATTGACTGAAGGTTGTCCTCTATCTGCGCCACGGAGCTGGCTCCAATGATGACGGAGGTTACTCGTTTGTCGTTAATTAGCCACGAGAGAGCCATCTGAGCCAGGCTCTGGCCTCTCTGGGCCGCCAGGTCATTGAGGCCGTGGAGGGCCTTCAGGAGCGTGGGCGTAAGCATCTCCTCCTTGAGGAAGACGCCCTTGGCCATACGGGAATCGGCGGGTACTCCGTTCAGATAGCGGCCCGTCAGAAGGCCCTGCTGGAGCGGAGAGAAAGAGATGAAGCCGGTGCCGGTCTTCTCACACAGATCTATGAGGCCGGTGCACTGCGGAACGCGGTCAATGATATTGTAGCGATCCTGGTACAGCAGGCAGGGCACATCCCTTTCGGCCAGATACTTATAAGCCTTGCGGGCTTCCTCTGTGGGATAGCGGGACAGGCCCACATAGAGCGCCTTACCCTGTTTGACAATGTCCACAAGGGCCTGCATAGTCTCTTCCAGCGGGGTTTCGGGGTCCCAGCGGTGAGAATAAAACACGTCCACATAGTCCAGTTTCATCCGCTTGAGGCTCTGATCCAGGCTGGCCATAAGGTACTTGCGGGAGCCCCAGTTGCCATAGGGCCCGGGCCACATATCCCAGCCCGCCTTGGTGCTGATTAGCATCTCGTCCCGGTAAGGGCGGAAGGAGCACTCCATCAGCCGGCCAAAATTCTCCTCTGCCGTGCCATACTCCGGTCCGTAGTTATTGGCCAGATCAAAGTGGCAGATTCCCTTGTCAAAGGCATAATGAGCCATTGCTTTCACGTCCTGGAAGGGCTTGTGGGACCCAAAGTTGTGCCAGAGGCCCAGGGCCAGAACCGGAATGCGGACGCCTGAACGGCCGCTTCTGCGGTACTCCATATTATCGTAACGCTTGGGGCAGGGGGAATAGACGGGTTCAATCATAACTATGTAGTTTTGGGCTAGTTGTAATACAAATATAGAAAAAGAGAATGAATAATTGCAAGAGAGCACTTGCTTTTTGCAAGAATTCGGAGTAACTTCGTACTTGTTATGAGAGAACCGAGATTTTACAATGAAATCGAGCGCCCGGAGTTCACCCCCGAGCAAATTACGGAGCTGAAACCGGACGAGGTATTTGTCTTTGGCAGCAACCTGGAGGGTATGCACGGTGGCGGAGCCGCCTATGTGGCCTTCCGCCAGTTTGGTGCCGTGATGGGCTGCGGAGTGGGACTGCGAGGTCAAAGCTACGCCATCCCCACTATGCAGGGCGGTGTAGAAACCATCAAGCCCTATGTAGACGATTTCATTGCCTTTGCCACGGAACACCCGGAACTCTTCTTCTATGTCACGCGCATCGGCTGCGGCATTGCCGGTTTTAGGGAAAAAGAAATCGCCCCCCTGTTTGAGGGAGCGAAATCCTTAGAAAACGTATGCCTGCCGGAGGGCTTTGCCAAGCTCCTCAAATAGCTTTTTTACTTACTGGCAATACACTCAATTTCCACCAAGGCGCCCTTGGGAAGGGTCTTCACGGCCACTGCGCTGCGAGCCGGGAAGGGAGAAGCAAAGAACTGGGCATACACCTCGTTCATAGCGGCAAAGTCTCCCATATCGGCCAGAAATACCGTGGTCTTAACAACATTACCCAGCGAGAGGCCGGCTTCGGCCAGGATGGCCTGTGCATTCAGGATGGACTGACGGGTCTGTTCCTTGACGCCGCCTTCCGGGAAAGCGCCCGTAGCGGGATCAATGGGAAGCTGACCGGAAAGGAAAACAAGACCGGCACCGCTGTCAATAGCCTGGCTGTAAGGGCCAATGGCGGCCGGAGCTTTCTGCGTGCTAATGGGTTTCATATAAGTTATCAGTTAAAAGTTTAAAGCAGGAAGAATAGGGCTACACCCGTCATACTCACCACCACGCCCAGAATTTCACGGGCCGAAATGCGCTGATGGAAGATAAAGGCGTAAGGGATAAGGATAAACACCGGCGTAAGGGCCATCAAGGTAGAGGCAATGCCGGCCGAAGTATAATGCACGGCCATCAGAGACAGGGAAACGCCCAGCACCGGGCCGAAAAGGGTCACAATAAGCGCATAGCTCATACCCCTGCGGTCGTGGAAGGCGGCCTTGAGCTGCGAGGTCTGCCGCTGAAGGGTCATCAGAAGAAGGAAGCCCAGGCTGCCCACGATGGCCCTAATCATAGTAGAGGCAAAGGGCAGCAGCGTTCCCATAGCGGCCGGTGCATCGGCCGGAACCAGCGTGGCATAATGCTCCATACCCACCTTGGACAGTACCAGGCCCACACCTTGTCCCAAACCGGCTCCCAAGCCCAGCAGAACGCCCTTGAGCGGGAGGGTAAGGCGCACGTGGTGCCCCTCTCCCCTGCTCAGGATGGAGATGGCAATACCGCAGAGCGTCACGCCCATCGCAAACATAGACTTCCAGGTAAGGGTTTCTCCCAGGATAATCCAGCCGGCAATGGCCGCCATAGGCGGAGCCAGGGTCATAAAGAGCTGGCCAAAACGGGCACCGATGGAGAGGTAGCAGTTAAACAGGCACCAGTCTCCAAACACGTAACCCACCACGGCCGAAGCCGCCAGCCAGGCCCAGGCCTTACCATCGGCATAAACAGGATAGGGATGGCCCAGGCCAATCCAGAGGATCACGGCCAGAAACACAGAAGCGAGCACCAGACGGATCACGTTGGTGGTCATAGAGCCCAGGCGATGGCTGGCTCTGTCTGCAAACAAAGCCGTTACGGTCCACGACAGGGCCACTATCAGCGATATAATTTCTCCTAAGTGAGGCATTTGACCTGCAAAGATACTATTACTTTTATATTATCTATGGAGAAAAGTAGTTTTTTTAATAACTTTGCGCCATGAATACAATTTGGATAGTACTCCCTATTCTTACCGTCTTGATGTTTGACCTGGGCTTGACGCTCAAACTCAAGGATTTCTATATGGTAGTCACCCGCCCCAAGGCCTTTTTCGTGGCCCTTACGGGACAGATTATCCTGCTTCCTCTCATAGCACTGGGACTGGGTTATGTGTTTAACCTGACGCCGGTCTTTTTCATCGGCCTTATGCTCATTGCGTGCTCTCCGGGCGGCAGCTCTTCCAATATCTTTTCCAAGCTGGCCGGCGGAGACGTAGCCCTTTCCGTCACCCTCACGGCTATGAGCAGCCTCATTACGCTCATTACCCTCCCCATCTTTATGGGCTGGGTCACCGCCGCTTCGGGCGCCCAGGTGGGCATTACCCTTCCGGTGGGCAACCTCCTCAAGCAGAATCTCCTGCTGATGCTGCTTCCCGTAGTCATCGGCCTTGTTATCAATTATTTCTGGGGCAACGCCGCCAAGGCCATCGATAAAGTGCTGTCCAAGGCCGCTTTCCCGGCCCTGATGCTGCTGGTAACCGTATTCTTTGCCCAGCATTACCGCACCATCTTTGCCAATCTGGGCCGCGTGGGCCTCTGCGTCACCGCCCTCATCCTGCTGGCCATTGGCTGCGCTTCCGGACTGTCCCGCCTCTTCCACATCACCGGCCGCGAGCGCCGCACCGTGAACATTGAGGTGGGTATGCAGAACGCCGCCCAGGCCATTGCACTGGCCACCAGCCCCTTCGTATTTGCCAATCAGGAGATGGCCATTCCCGCCATCCTCTACTCCCTAATGATGAACGTAGTGCTGCTCACCTATGTAGCCGTGGTCAAAAACAAGAAATGAACGCAAACAAACGAACGCTCATAGCACTCATCCCCCTGGGAGTGCTCATCTTCCTCCTGGCTCTGGACATTTACATCTTCGGGGCCAATTCCATCCTGGGTGCTTCTCAGGTAGCTCTGCTTGTTTCGGCCGGCGTAAGCATTGCGCTGTCCATCTGGCTGTACAAAACGCCCTGGAAGGCCTTTGAAGAGGCCATCAAGGGCAACATCGGAGAGGTTTCCAACGCCATCCTCATCCTCTTCCTCATTGGCGCCATTTCCGGCACCTGGACTATGAGCGGCGTGGTTCCCGCCTTCATTTATTACGGCGTGCAGATTATCCATCCCAAGGTATTCCTGTTCACCGCCTGCGTGCTGTGCGCCCTGGTTTCCCTAATGACGGGTTCCTCCTGGACCACCATAGCCACGGTAGGCGTGGCCCTTCTGGGCATAGGAAAGGCCGAAGGCTTCTCCGACGCAATGACCGCCGGCGCCATCATCTCCGGCGCCTACTTCGGAGACAAGATCTCTCCCCTGTCGGATACCACCGTGCTGGCTTCTTCCATCAACCGGGTAGAACTCTTTACGCACATCCGCTATATGATGTTCACCACGGTGCCGTCCATCACCATCACGCTCATTGTGTTTGCGGTGCTGGGCTTCACCCACGGCGGTCCTGCCGGTGGTGAGATGGATGTTTACTCTACCCTCCTGGCCAATAAGTTCCATATCACGCCCTGGCTTATGCTGGTGCCCGCTTTTACGGCCTATCTCATTTGGAAGAGAAGACCGGCCATTATGGTATTGGCTCTCTCCTCCCTGGCCGCCGCTGCCGCCGCCATCATCCTTCAGCCGGACATTGTCAAAGGCATTGGTTCGGCCGTAACGGAAGGCACCAAGGCCAAGATCTACTTTGCAGGCGTGGTGGAAATGATTTACAATTCAGTTTCACTGGAAACGGGCAATCCCGACGTGAACCAGCTGGTCTCCAGCCGAGGTATGCTGGGTATGCTCAATACGGTCTATCTAATCCTCTGCGCCATGTGCTTTGGCGCCAGTCTCAAGGCCAGCGGAATGATCCAGGACCTCTCCCGCATCCTTGCGCCTTTTGCCAAGGGCCGAACGGGTATGGTGGCCTCTACCGTGTTTACCGGAGCCTGCCTGAACGGCATAGTGTCGGACCAGTATCTCTCCATCATCCTTACCTCCAACCTGCACAGGGAGACTTTTGAGAAACTGGGTTACGAGAACCGGCTGCTGAGCCGCAGCGTGGAAGATTCCTCCACGGTTACCTCTCCCCTTTTCCCCTGGTCCAGCTGCGGAATGACCCAGGCAACCATCCTGTCCGTACCCACCCTGGTGTACGCACCTTTCTGCCTGTTCAACATCCTCTCGCCGCTGATGTCTATTCTGGTGGCTATGATTGGCTGGAAGATTTACAAGCGCGAAAAGCCTGCGGACTAAGGCCTGTTTCGCGTTTAAAGAATTTGGTAAACGAGGCGTGGTCCGGAAAGTTAAGCTCCCGGGCCACTTCTTGTGTCCGGAGCTCTCCACTCAGAAGCAGGTCCTTCGCATCCCTAATCACCTCTGCATTGACCCAGTCCATCACGGTCTGACCGCTGGTCTTCTTGATAACGGCGCACAGATAATGCGGCGTCAACTGCAGCCTGCGGGCATAAAAACCGATATTACGTTCGCTGGACGCGTGTTTCTGAACCAGTCTCCTGAATTGCGCCAGGGTCCTTTGGGCCTTATTATCGCCCTCCGGCACCCGGTCCTTCCACTCCTGCTCCATCTTCCTCATTTGGGCTGCCATTTCCTGCGCTTTTCGGGACAACTCTTCCCACTCCTGCTTTTCTGCCCTGGTGGAAGGACCTTGCAACTCTACAAGTTCCCCACTGTCTTCCATTTGGGCCAAAATAAGAGCATTATCCCGGAAAGTCATTACAATTTGACCCTCCCAAATCGGAAATATGCCCTTTTTTGCCTTCATTTTCCGCAAATTTACAATAAATCATACAAATTGACAAGAAATTGTAGTAATATTTACATATTTTTATCAATTATTCATAATAATTAACAATAAATTCCATTAAGAACGTGCCCTCCAGGGAGAGCCTCCTGAAGGTACGGACCTTCGGTCCTATCCCTCCCACCCCTTCGGGGCGGGCCCCTCTCCCATCTGGGAGATCCCCACCCTTTCCCCCTATAGTCCCCCAGGGGA
>JAEEGJ010008519.1_pt1 | contig 28211 bp, 30 predicted proteins | sample 8958761 | NCBI WGS metagenome assembly JAEEGJ01 (sample SAMN16246546, study PRJNA631951) | gut metagenome | biome: gut microbiome; feature: rumen; material: RS-attached | host: Bos | place: Iran: Karaj | collected 2018-10
AGGAAAACATCTCATTAAGTTCAAAAATAGTTGCTATTCCCCAGCCCGCAACCGCAGCAAACAAAACCTTGGATGAAGCTGCACGAGCTTTAGTTACAACCATCTTCCATTCAGGACTGTTATTGTAATGTGCTTTTTTTACAGCGTTCCAGATAAGAAATCCGAAAAAACTAATAATCGTTATTATCAGCGCTGCCGTAACAAATACATGATTGTCCATTTCCTTCCCTCCTTCTTTCCTTAGTAATCCTTTGAAAATGATCGGGAGTGAGCAAATGTCACTCCCGTGTCATTTTATTACATTTTAATCGTTATCATACGTGAAAATTCCGCTAATAGCTGATACTATTGCACCGGTAATAGATGCACAGGCTCCAGATGAAGCAAGAACAGCTGAAACTGTTTCTCCTTCAACATCTCCCGCACCTTGAATCTTCGCCATATCAATTGAGCTCATATTCTCAAAAGCAGCTCCTACAATCTTAGTAATTTCCTCTTTACTAATATTTTTTTTACTCATAATTGCATTCTCCTTTTTAACGTGTAAGTATAATCAATCATTATAATTTTTTAGTTATAAGCTTTGTAATCTCATATGTTGCAGTAGCAGCTTCAATTGCTCCACTAACTGATGCAATAAACCCTGTAACTACTGGAGTTGCAATTGTTTCTCCTTCAACGTCACCTGCACCCTGAGTCTTTTTCATCTCTTCGTCCTTAAGATCCTCAAATGAGTTACCCACTACCTTGTTCATTTTTTCCTTTGCCATATTCTTTCTCTCCTTTTCATTATAGTTTATTATATACATTGCCATTCTTGATTTACCCGATTTATTTGTTAGCCAGCCATCCAGCGACGTATGATATACCTCCGGTAACCAATGCAGCTAACGGAGTGGTCTCCGCTTCAGTATCTCCTGCTCCCTGCGTCTTTTCCATTTCTTCATTCTCAAGATCCTCAAATGCGTTTCCTACCGCTTTATTAATCTTATCCTTTGCCATAGTTCTCTCCTTTTCATAGTTCATTAAGTTTTTATCATTTGCAGTTTCTCTAGATTAATCTACTATAGTATTAAGCGACAGTGTTACACTAGCTGTCTGCAGCGGTCCACTAATAGTAAGTCTTCTGGAAATCACTGCGAAGATTTCTGCCTCAGTATCGCCTGCCCCCTGAGCCTTTTTCATATCATCTTCCTTAAGATTCTCAAATGAGTTACCTACGACCTTATTCATCTTTTCCTTCGCCATAGTTTCTCCTTTTCCTAATTAGACAAGCCTTAATTGTTCACTGCTTTTTCACTTATCAACCAAATATTTTTTTTGTAAGACCAAGAAACACATCTAACGTCGGCGGTGGGGATGGCATGGTTTTAAGTACATCAAGAGTCTCCGCCTGAGTATCACCAGCCCCCTGGTTATTAATCATTTCCTCATCATTAAGATCCTCAAATGAGTTACCTACGGCCTTATTCAATTTATCCTTTGCCATATTTATCTCCTTTTCTTGTTAGAATGCTTAAATCAATTAGTGTCTCATATACTTATTCAATTTTGTCTTGATTGCGACATTCCGGCAGATACTGCTCCGGAGACCATACTTGCTATAGCGACACCTACAGTTTCTACCTCAGTATCCCCGGCACCTTGTGCTGCTGCCATCTGTTCGACATCAAGTTCTTCGAAGGAATCTCCGAGTGCTCTTTCAAGCTTATTTCGGGCCATGGCTTCCCTCCTTTCTTTTATATTTGTTAGCTAACTATTTATCGCAACCGTTTTTTAACACTTTGGTCCCTGTGTTATCAAAACAGGTAGCGTCACTGCTGAAGGTGCTGAAAATTCCGGTTGAATATATAATGTTTTGATAGCACCTTCATCTTCAATTTCTCCCGAGCCCTGTACCATTTTCATTTCATCGAGAGACAGTTCTTCATACGCTTCTCCTACAAACTTGTTTGCTCTCATATTTTTCTCCTTTTCTAAGCTAATACTTACTATTCCATAAATAGCCTCATTCTTTTGTTATTTGCACTTAATGTCCACTGACATCTTTATGTTATCAGCCGGCATATTGATATTTCGCTTTTGTAATTAACGGTATGAAAATCGGAGCCAACTGTTTTTTTTCACTTGTTTGTGCTGATAAGTGAGATATTATCAACTGTTTCCTCAGTTGAATCAGATGTTTCAAATCCAAAGGAAACAGATTTTCCGGGCGCTATATTTTGATTACTTCCTTCATTAAGAATCGAATAATAATCATCGTCATGTTCTTCTATTGATGCTCCCCATATCTTGTCGATGTTTCCGGAATAAGTGAATTCAATCTTCCAATCGGATATAGGGTGGTCAGACTTGTTTGTAATTGTCATATAGGCAACAAATCCATCTTCCCATCTGGTTGTGACCTCAAGATCGGCACTGTAATCTTCAGGCTTTACCATATTTCTGTCATTCACCATCAAAACTTCATTAGGCAAAGCTATTTTGTCTTTGGATGGTTTCTTTGCAATAAACCCAAAGCTTACCGATTCTCCAACAGGAATATCCTGGTTGTAATCCGCATGAGTGACTATTATTTCATCTCCGTCTTTAATGTATTTTGCATCCCATATATGTGTAATCTCATCCTTAAGATCCATAGCGATCTCCCACTTATGGATATCGCTTGATGTATTATTGGTGAGTGTAACGTTCACATAGTACCTGTCTTCATCCTCTTCGGTGATCGTATATTCAGCTGCAATATTATGACTTTGATAACTCCTTGATCTGTCACTTTCTTGCACAACTTCCCCGCGATAAACAGAGTCCAATTCTTTTATCGATCTGTATATATTTATCTCTCCGTTACCGAATTGAGGATCTTTTCCTTCAGGTCCGACATCTTTACATCCGGCGGTCAAAAGAACCAATGCATCATCTTTTCTGAAATGCGGATATTTCTCTTTTCCATATGCATAGACATCAGCATAGCTCGCTGTCGCTACTGCAGAGGATAAACTCGTACCCATTTCCAAAGAATATCCATGAGGAAGGATTCCATCGTACATATTGTCCATATATGTGGGATAAGCAACAAATATAGCTGCCTTCACACCGGAAAGATCCTCTCTGATAACATTCTCTCCTCCGGGTGCACAGAAATCCACACATGAGCCATAACAGCTATACGATGCTAAAGTCCCCTTCCATACGGAAGATACTGTATTAACGCCTTCTATCGCCCCCGGAAGATGCAGAACTTTTTCTTCTTCAAATTTTTTATCAAGATCTTCGCCTTTATTTCCGGAAGATGCAAAAACAGTTACATTGTTATTCAATGCATATCTGACAGCTCTCTTGTATGTAGCTGTCAAAATGCGCTCATCATTGTTATCAATGCATTTAAATGTTCCAAGGCTAAGATTTAATACATCATTACCGTCATTAACCGCATCTATTATTGCAGCGATAGTCCATATTGATTCACCACCATCTGCGCCCAACACTTTATATGGTGTTATGATCGCATCCGGTGCAATTTGTGCAATAATTCCGGCCGTTTCTGTTCCGTGCCCATAATAATCATTAATAGAATCCTCACCATCTACATAGAACTTAGCATGCTTAAGATCAAGCTTTCCCGAAAGCACCGGATGATCCGGATCAACTCCACTGTCTATATGCGCGATCCTAACATTTTTTCCCGTTGTATACTCAAATGACTTTCCATCTTCTGTAACTTCATCCACATACCAGTTCTGTTTATTATACGGATCGTCTGCCAGAACTTTCATGAGTTCTTCAGTGGATTCCGATGAAATGTCAGATTCCCCATCCTTATCCACCGGTTCCTCAGCTCCTTCAAGCTTCGGAAGATCACCCGCAACTTCTATCTGATCATGAATGCTTTTATCCTGAATGATCTTATCTACATCAACTGTTTCCGGATAAACCAAATGCATCAGATTAATTTCTTCATAAACATCTACTTCTATGTTTTTGTCTTTCCTAAGGATGTTCTCTTTAACCTCTTTGATATTCGCGTTTTCTTTTAACAGAACATCAATTGTTTGCTCCTTCTCCCCGGCAGCTTTCACACTTATCTGAAAACTGCCAAGTAAAACCACCAATGCAGGAAGAAGGGCAACAAGAGGTTTCCTTATAAAAAAGGCTCTCTTGTGTCGATTTTTCATGTTTAATCCTCTTTCCAACTGTGCGTATTACGCAGTCTTAGGTTGCTTTCTGTAAAGTTTCGCATAATGTCCGTTCTTCGCCAGAAGTTCTTCGTGATTTCCTTCTTCCACAATTCTTCCCTTATCCATAACGATAATTCTGTCAAAATCTCTGATTGTAGAAAGTCTGTGTGCCACCACCACAAGCGTGGACTTCATATGGAAAAGATGATCCATGACAATCTTTTCCGAAGTATTGTCAAGCGCGCTGGTAGGTTCATCAAGAAATACTATCTGAGGATTTGAAATGATCGTTCTGGCAATAGCGATCTTCTGCCTCTGTCCACCTGACAGATTCTGACCACTTTCAGAAATTCTGGTTTCAAGTCCAAGCGGGAAGCTACTCACCAATCCATTTAGATTAGTTGCATCTATTACCTTATTAATCTCCTCATCAGTGAAATTTCTTCCCATTGTGATGTTCTCTCTGATGCTTCCGCTAAATAGCATACTTTCCTGAAGAACGATTCCAACCTTTTCTCTTAATTTGTGTATATTCAAATCTCTGACATCTTTATTCTCATAAAGGACGCGTCCCTTGGATGTAGGATAAAGGCTTGCCATAACCTTAAGCATTGTTGACTTGCCGGAACCACTGCTTCCGACTATCGCCACCTTTTCGTTAGGCTTGATCTTTAAGGAAATGCCAGATATGGAATAGTCAGAAAACAAGCTGTACCTGTACGAAACATCTTCCATTCTTACTTCTCTGCACTGTTCGGCGGGAAGCTCTTTTCCCTCTGTTTCCGTCTCATTTGGAGTATCCATTATGTCTAGCAATCTTTCCATGTATATTTTGACCATAACTATCTGGCCATATGAAGCCATGATTGAAATAATAGGACCAAGGAAAGCCGCTCCTATAGCATTAAAAGCAACTATATCTCCGGTTGTAATTACTCCATCCATTGCCAACGCCTGACCACCAATAAAAATACATAATGGATAGAAAATCTGAATAGTTTGCGTCGCGTTAGCCAAAAAAGATTGATACTTTGAACGAGATATCTCTAGACCAATCTGCTTATCAAAGTTTTCTTTCCACTTTTCAAACAGATTCTTTTGAGCATTGGTAGACTTAACCGTAAAGATATTGTTTACCATCTCATTTATCATGTCCTGTGACTTGGTCGTAACTACCATCTCATTCTGTGCGATCTTCCTGTTTAATTTGGTATTCATATACGATACAAAACAAAGCAAGACTGCAATAAAGAGCGTAAATACCGCAAGGACCGGACTGATACACAGCATTGTTCCCAAATATAGGAAGAAGAAAATAATATCTATTACAAGCGCTATCATCTGATCTATGATGACCTGCCTGATATATGTGTTTGAATTAATCCTATATACAAGTTCTCCCTTACTTCTGTTAACGAAGTAGGAATACGGAAGATCCAAAAGCTGTTTTATAGTATCTCCCAAAAAGCCCTTATCAAATGCCGTTTGAAGCTTTGTTATCACTCGCGTTCGTATCAGATTAAAAACATAATAATTTGCAATCAATCCAAAGCAGGCAATAAACAACACTCCCAACGTCGGGAACCTGGTTTCTTCTATTCCATCAACAAGATTTTTCATCGCCATAGGAACAACCAAACTCATACACTGCATCACCAATGAAAAGATCAATGTCGTCATCAATAACTTTCTGTTCTTTTTGGCATTTTCCACAAGCGCCGGATGGAGCTTAGGCATCTGAAAATGCCTCTGACTCTCAACTTCGGAATAAAGAACTATATTAGAAAAATGTTCACCGAATTCATCCGTACTTATTGTCTTCTTTCCCGATGCAGGGTCTACCAGTGAGATAGACTTGTTTTTCACCTTCTCAACCACTACAAAGTGCTTTCTGTCCCAAAAGGCTATGAAAGGCTTTGGCACAGCCTTAAGTGATTCAATACCGATCTTGATCGCTCTTGATAACACTCCGTTTTCTTTTAATACTTGTTGAATCTGTAAAAGGTTATATCCACCGTTTGGAACACCATATCGTTCTCGCATCCCCGATAGTTTTGTTTTGTCTACAAAGTAATCAATCATCATCGAGGCACATGCAAGTCCGCATTCAGAGTGTTCACATTGTTGTTGAAATCTTACTCTCAAACCACTACCTCCTCGCATTTATATTTTTCTTTTAAATAATCTTCAAATGTGTCAAAATTTATCATTCCGGTATTGTTCCAATATTCATATTCTTCATATGTAGGTATCGAATCATCTTTCATCAATTGTTCCCTGTATTTGAGAAATCCCGGTCTTGTATATTTGAATACCATTTCAATATCTTCGTTTGAATCATGCGGAATAAATGCATACTTCCTTATTCGGCTTGCAATCTCCGAAGATACTTCTTCCATCCACTCTTCATTCTTAAGCTGATCCGGTTCAAGTGCAGCATTAGAGCATGCTATAACATTCCCGCCCATATGGGTGATGAATTTACTAAGTGGACTTATCACCGTACCGTGTCCGTTGCTGCAGCATGTACTTAATATCACAACAGGCTTACCCTGGAGGCGAAGCGTATGCGCCCACCACGACAGCTTATCGATTATCAACTTAAGATCAGCCGTCATATAATGCATGTAAACAGGTGATGCAATAATAAAAACATCCGATTCCAATATCTTCTTTTGTAATTTCTCAAGATCATCATCACTTACACATTTCGTATTCAAGAAACACTTAGAGCAGCCCAAACACGGAGCTATCTTATAATCCTGAGGATGTGCATATTCAACTTCAAATACATCTTCATCAAGTTTTTCCGTTATTCTTTTGATAAAGGTTGCTGTATTTCCTTTCTTTTGCCTACTTCCGTTAAGTACAAAAATCTTTTTCATATATAGCTACCTCGTTTCCGTTTACTCACCCATCTCCAGCAGCAATACATTGTCTATATCAAGCGCCGCGTACAGATATGACCAGGCAACTCCGGATATTCCTTCAAACATGCCGATACTTTCAATGTCACTCACTTTAGCGACTCTGTATCCGCTATAAAGTGAATTCATATACATGTCGGACATCCACTTCTTGAGATAGTCCATCCATTTTTCATCATGTGTATACTCATATAGCATCTTAAGAGTAGTTACTATTCCTCCGGTTCCTTGACAGAGCGCATCGGATCCGAGCGATTCATTAAGTAGCGTTTCAAATCGTTTGATCAGAGTGTTTAACTGCCTCTTATTAACAACGCGACTATCGATACGATTCATTGCAATTCTTGCCTGGATCATACCGGGATAACCTTCGTTCCATTTAAAAGCATTCTCGGGACTAACTTCCTGATTAAACTCATGATCCAGAAGCTTTTTTACTTCCTTTGGATCGTACTTTCCGCCGGATACCAGGCCATACATCATTCCGCTTATACCATGCGCAATTCCTGCTTTTGAGTTTCCGCTCACATATTCCTTATTAACCTCATCTGTAAGCAGATTTATATATTTATCAAGTGTGTCTTCTGTAAGTTTGAGACCGGGAAAATAGCTCCTAAGCAAATTTAATATCCTGACTATTCCCGCAATACCTCTTACATAATCGTGATGCTCATACTCTTCCAGCTCTTCCTTGGTTAATTTATTTAAGATCTTGACCACTTTTTTCAGAAACTCTCTATCTCTGACCCGCCTTAAATATTTCTTTTCCAAAAGCATCGGATAGATCAATGAAAGCCTCCCGGAAAACGCACTTGAAATATCCGAATTACCGGCTATTTTTATTGCCGATCCCATTACCATATGGTAAAAATCAATATACTTCTTATCTTTTGTTGCTCGATACAATTCCAGGAACAGTACTGCAATTCCGCCAAATCCTCCATATAGATTTACGTTACACGGATGCAATTCCCAATGATCGTTATCATTTCTGTCAAGAGATGCAAACGAGCATTCATTATTTTTTACATAAGCTTTATTTATAAGCTCATCAGCAAGTCTTTTGGCTTGAGCGAGATAATCGATTTTCTTTGCTTCCTGTATGATCCCCGTCCGTCCGATTTCTCTGTTGAGATACGGATCGACAATTCCAAGAGAAAGCATCATGATTGTCTTCTGAAGTCTTATCTCCTTGTCGCTAAGATGCATGAGTTTTCTACGCGCAAGCTCATAACCTGATTTATCCAAAAAATGAAAATATATTTTTCCATGACTGTCTATGACATCTTTTGAATCTGTTTTTGCAAAAAAGATCGGTATATCATTAAACAGCAAGTCATTCACTTCACTTTTTATGATCCTCTTATCTACGTACGGATATGCCCAGATATTCATCATGAGTCTTTCCCTATACTTCATATCCTCGTTATAGTTGGGATGATCTGCATAGCGGATCATTGATGCATATCTTTCCGTCGATTTAAAAAGTGCTCTTACTTGTTTGCCTTTAAACGCCTCAAGTTCTTTAAGCGCAGCGTTCTTATTTTCAAGAATAAACTGCATAAACTGATCAAATGCTTCAATGATCACAAGGCTATACTTTGAAACATCAACGTCTTTCTCCTCATCATACTGTGGAATATTGTCTCCTCCGGTAAAATATCCCTTTACGTTTTCATAATGAAAATTTGAGGTATCCATATTTTTCGGTGCAAGGATCTTATTCGAAGCTTCTCCGCCTTTTCCGTTGAGAGCACTCATATTGACATCCTTATCCGTACCAACGTGTACCTGTCTCGGAAGCAGCATTGAAGCAGCCACCGACTCAACTTCCAATCTCTTGGTCATATCAAAAGTTGCCGAATCTTCCATCACTTTTGTGGGAACCTGGAAAAGAGTCTCCATATCAATGATGACCGGATATTCTCCGTTCGCTATTAAGTTTTCAAGGTGAAGATCATTTATATTAAACAGATAGCAGAGAGCCACCAGATATCCGTATCTGGTATAGAATCTTTCAACTTCCTCCTCTGATCTGCAGTATTTCTTTTCTATAAACTCGTTATACGCATACGTTTCCTTATAGATTCCCTTAGGGATCTTAACTTCAAGCATTCCGGATGCCTTGGTATACCAATCCACAAACGATTCAAACGCCTGATTTATCCTAAGATCCTTGGGTTTATATACAAGCTTCTTATCATCAAACTTAAGTATGGAAACGGAGTTACCCTGCGCATGGGAATCCCCTGTAGATAACTTAATATCCGTTAATGTAAGCTTCTTACTACCAATGAATTTCTCAACTTCCTTATGATCTTTATCAAGGTGTTCAAGAATATTCGTGTAGTTTTTTATCATAAAAAGAGTTCTTACGGTAGCAACCCTTGCTGCTACCGGATAACTCTCATAAAACGAGATAAAATCTTCTTTCTTTCCGAAAGAATTCTTCAAAAACTCCGTGAACTGCTTCTTTTCATTTCTTGCTCTGAACTTATGATGTTCCTTATATATTGCAAGTCTTAAAGCTGTTAGCTTTCCAAACACCATAAACATCTCTGTCACATGGCTCTGAATAAACGCTTGTATCGTTTTTTCACTCACCTTTATATGCTTAAGGTTTTTAACAGCTTCATTTAATTTCTTTCTCAGATAAAGAGTAAAAGGAATACCCGTAAGTCCGATTCCTGCTGCCGTATCAATCATTTCATCTTTAAAGCCGTCCATGATCTCAGTGAACGTGTCGAACCACTCATCGCCTTCCTGCTTCTTGATATCGACTTCAGGTTGAAGTGCATAAGCGAATTCTTCTTCTGTCATATTGTTCTCTTTGAGCATTTCATTGAACGGTTTGTCTTTTAACAATGTCCTTACATCACGCCACTCTTTTAAATAGCTGTAATCGACATCATTATGTCCGTTATAGCTACGGCGCTTTTCTTCAATTGTTCTTGCTCTTCCGATCATTTCATTCATAATTATCTAACCAACCCTTCCTCAATCAGTTATTGATAATAGTTTCCTGCATTTATTTTTAAAGGCGATCAACACTTGCATCACCTGATGTACATATGTTATCAATCTGCAGCTGCCAATAACCCGTATCGGAGTTAACGAAAACAAAAAAGGAACCAACTGCATTTTTTTGCAGTTGGTTCCCTGACGGTATGTCGGTTACTTATTATGGTCTTATTTTCTTATAGAATAACAAAAAGCAGGATACCGATGCCTGCCATTTTTTGGTGCCATCGGTATCCCGCCCTCCCCGGTCCATAACAGTTCAATCACATACCAAATGGTGGCATAATAATAGACATACTGCCAGGACATACACAGCTCAAAGAAGTCATCAAAGCTGAAATAATTATAATGATCATTTTATCTCACCCTCCTTTTTTTGTTAATCGGTTCCTGCATTACTTTTTACAACCATATAATACCAAAAACTGTTCGCAATATCGTTTGTGAGAACGAATTGCGTCGTATTTGGAATTAACTGTATTATTAAACCGTCAACATCAAAGTAGCTATAGCTGTAAACATTTTATTCTCACAAGAAATCTTTAAGTTTCCATCATACTTTCGTGTGACCCTCTCGATATTCGAAAGGCCAAATCCATGTGCTTCTTTATTATTCTTTGTAGTCTCAATCCTATTCCCTCTAATAACTACATCGTCTATACAGGAATTCTTTACAGACAAAATCCATATGTTTTTCTTTAATATAGACTGAATATCTATCTTTTTTTCTCCCTTTGCTCTCACAGCTGCTTCAATAGCATTATCCAGAAGATTGGAGATAAGTATCACAAGATTTACATCCTCTACCTTATTAACCGGGATGCATCCTTCCATAGTCATAGTTATGCCCTTCTTCGAAGCAAGTTTTCCTTTATACTCAAGCAATGCATCTGCGATAAAGTTTCCGGTATCAAATTCTTTTTCTTTTGTTATTTCCATCGTCTCCTGCATTTTACTGATGTATTCAGACGCTTGATCATATTTTCTCTCAGCTATAAGAGAATGAAGTGCCAACAATAAATTTTTCGTATCATGCCTAAATCTTCTAAGTTCCGTATTCTTCTCATGCATCTCAATGTACGACGCAGCTATCTGTTTCATTGGTTCCTTCAGATTACCGATCATAGCATTCATAGATGTATTCTGATTTCGAACCGTATTTATATTTGGTATCAATATCATCATTAGTACAATTGACGCAACACTAAATACTTTTATTATCAGTCTAATATTATCCATTTGAACTAATACCACCTCTATATAAGTACACGAAAATGTTAATAGGAATACTATAATATACTCTTTGATAGTCAACTTAGTAAACCAGGCTTTAAAATAGCTATAATACTTTTTATATATTAAAACAATAAATAAAATAAGCGTTGTCAGCCCCACAACAATCCGTGAGACATTTGCACCGGAACCATCATATAATCCAACAATCGAATCATTGATAAATAAACTGAGATTCATAGAAATAACATCAAAAAGATTTTCATAAAATGGGATTATTATTAATAACTCCAGATTAAACCCATATTTTGCCATAAAAAACGGAATAAGCCTTCCCAGCGTCAATATATACACTGTAAACCTTATCGCCATATCGTTTTGATCCCAAGACAAAATGATATTCGCAGGAGCGGAAATCAGTGAAATGATCAGATAAAGCATTATCCATATCCAATTACTGTTCCTCCACTTTGTTTTTTGAAACTCAAAGAATTTGTCAAGTATAATCCAAAAGACAATAAAATTAATCAATGCGCTAAACGCATTTATCCCCAGCATCAGTCCTAAACCATCCATTTATCTTATACCCCCTCATTTACAAGATATTCAGAATAAATAGTATTAAACTCTTTGTATTTGAGTCTGCTTATAAGAACTTTATCCCCCGTACTCATAGTGACTTCGTCATGATTATACGAATCCACTTGCGCCAGATTAATTAAAAATGATTTGTAAACTCTGTAGAATTTTTGGGATGAAAGACGCTCCTCAATAGCACCGAGTGTCTCATGACACTCCATGTTTTCACGTCCGTCGCAGAAATGTAAGATACAGTTTTTGCCCATACCTTCAACATAAGAAATTATGCTTTCTTTGAAAAAATGATTTTCACCGTCAAGCCTGATCTTCAGAACAGTGTCTTTTTCCATGGCTTGCAAGAAAGCATCCAGAACATCATAGAACTTATTATCATCTATCGGTTTTGTCAGAAACCGAAACGTTCCGACTTCAAAAGAATCAAATACAATTGAAGGATAACTTGTCACAAATACGATAGTGGAATTTTTATCTTGCTCACGAATTTTCCTTGCTATTGCAAGGCCGTTTTCTCCTTTATTTTCGAACTCATAATCCATAAAGATCAGATCATAATTTTCACCGGATTCGAGTAGCTTATCGCCTGAGTCATACTCATTAATTGAATAATCAAAATCTTTTTTGACTGAATAATTCAGAATTCGCTTTTTGACCTCTCCACGCATAAACTCTGAATCATCGCATACTGCAATTTTAACCATTTACTCTCTCCTCATAGTTTATGAATATTAAGTTGTATAGAAAAAAGCAAGGTGCCTTCCCCAAGCTACCTTGCTTATATTATGCCAAAAATCACACAAAATTTCAAATGTTATGCAACACGTGTTTTGTATTCGTGTTAAAATATGTGTCCCCCATTTATGATTGGCTTATTTTTACCGCATTATCCAATATTTCCAAGCCTTCCTCGGAAGGACTTCCGACCGTGAATGTTGCTATGTATCCATCCTTTAACAGTGCAATTGCTTTAACATGATAATCTCCGGATGGATTATTTCCTTTTAACACAAGAGCATAATGCTCTTCACCGAGGAAATTCGTAGTCTCGACTTCAGCATCAATATCACTGTAACCGATACCTTCAAATTCATTGATCGTCATTTGCTTGCTTCCCTCAACTACAGCCCTTTCATTAAATACCGCTGTAGTCATCTTGCCGGCTGATGATAAAGATACATTAAAAGTTGTGCCGTCATCTTTTGCCGCGTAAGCCACTATTGAACTTCGGCTGATCTCCATAGCCTCTTTAACCGTCTCGTTACTTGCATATGCGCTGGCTACATCATTTATTTCCGCAAGCTCATCATTATCAAAGAAACGCATATCGTCAGGAATACTGATCTTTACATTAAAAAAGGCGTTTTCGTATGTATTTTCCTTGATCACACCGGGTGTGAAATCCTTATCTGATTCAGTTTCTACGCTCAAGTTTTCAGTGGCGGAATCTCCCGTATTACTCCCTTGAGCTGCATATTCTATTGGAGATTTATCACCGCAACCAACAGTTACAAGTGTAATTGCAACAGTGAAGATTGCTACTAATTTTTTTATCCTCATATCTGTCTCCTCTCCCATTTATCAAGTGCTCAAATCAAGCTTATACAAAATATGCCTGTTCTAAACATAAAAGGAACGAAAGACATCATTTGAGGAATGAACGAACTTGTTATTACAGTTCACTCTATAATCTTGCTTATATCATATTACTTAACAACCGTAAAGTTGATCACTTCCGCGTTAAAGTAATTCTCCCAATATTTATTGTACTCAGTTTCTCCGCCGGTAAATTCTACGGTATCATCAAAGTTGTTGGTCTTTCTCGTAAATCCGAAATAACTTGCATTACCCGCCGAATCATAGGATTCGGTAATATCGTCTTTCAGCATAACTCCCGTTCCATCGGGATTGAAAAAATACACTTCATAGGAATGCGGATTACAACCATAAATTAAACCGTCAGATGCCGCCAAAGGGTAACCCGTTCCGGAAGAACCCACATGACCAAGGCTCCTGATCTCTCCGTTAACCTCTCCGTACAAAGTCGCTCCGATCGAAGCATTGGTCTTATCATCATTCTTATAGACATAGTCCGTTACCGCAAGCACATCGCCCTCGTGTCCTATGACATTAATATACGCATAGCCCTGACCCTCGGTGAGATAAGAAATTACCTCGTCAAAGCTTTCAAAAGTTTCCTTCTGCGCAGCCTGCTGAACAAAATCATCAAGCAAGACATCATCACCCGGATACATTGCCTCTGCAACAGCCTGAATGTCGAAGCCATCAAGATCCTTAGCTACAGTAGAAAGACTGTACGCGATACCGATCTCGATATCGTACCAAGTGCAAAGATCCGCGCACTCATCGCCCACATATCTGTAGAACTTCGCCTCCATGTTTCCGTCGCCCCATCCGGCGAGCTTGCCCTCATCTGTCGAAGTCCACTCATAATTCATTCCCGAAATATCGGCATACTCTTCAGCTCCGTACTCCACTCTGGCAGTGAAATTATTCCCATCCAGATCAAAAGTTACTTGATAAAGAGGCTTCTCATCCCCCTCTTTATCCATTGCACTGCAAACTACATTTGTAGCACCTTCCGGAATTTTAAAGTAGCTTTCCGTAATATATCCGACCTCTTCCTCGGTAGCATCTCTCCAAGGATTTGCAAGCTGAGTTCCCGCATTCTCCGATTTCTCATTTGTACTCTCAGAAACTTCGCCGTTATCGGAAACCGCAGAGCTTCCGGAAGAAGCCGCACCGGCACCGTCCGAGCCGTTTCCGCATCCCGTCATCAGCAGCATAGCTGCCATTGTCAAAAGAGCTGTCGTCTTACAAAATATATTTTTTCTCATAATATTTCCTCACTTTATCTTTTACTCAACTGCTGTAAAAACTACAACTTCCGATTCAAAATAACTATTGCTGAACTGTTCAAACTCCTCTTGCCCACCGTTAAACTCAGTATATTCATCGGTGGCGCGCTCTCTGTAACTTCCAAAATACTGCCCCGGAGTTACATCCGATTGATAAAAATGCTCTTTCGTAACCAGAGCCTTCGATTCCGGATTTATAAAATACACATTATAGTTGTAATCGTCATAGGTATAAAGTGAATCACCCGAAACCGCAAGCGGATAGTCTTTATCAGTGCCTGCGATACTGCATTGATTTATGTATACATCTCCGGATTTTGAATAGACAGAAGCCTGATTTGAAGTAATGACACCCTTGTAAGGATAAATGATATCCGTGATCAAAAGCATATCCTCGTCACAACCGTCCAGCCTAACATAAGCATATCCCTGTCCCTTGGTAAGATAAGAAATAATCTCATCAAAACTCTCAAACTCCGTCTTACCTGCTGCCTTCTGCACAAAATCCGCCGGTAAAGGCACATCCTCTTCAGGCTCTGCTTCAGTTTCGTCAGGTGTCTCTCCTTCTTCCTCATACTCCTCTTCGGATTCTTCAGATTCTTCAGAGTTATCGTCACCACCGTTTAATACGATAGTGTTTGGATCGTCAATCGTCACCCTGTCATTTGGTTCCTGCGGATTGCCCACGCAACCAGTCAATATAAGAATTGTCGCTATTATCAAAAGAGCTCTCGCTCTTCTTATAATATCCTTTCTCATTACTCTTTCCTTTCATATTACAATCAAAACAAAATCACTGTTCCTTCCCCAAAGAACAATGCTTACAAACAAAAAAGTGCACGGAAGAATATACTTCCATGCACTAGTATATCATATTCGGATGAATATTACAAATTAGTTAAACTTTCTTAAGATGTTTGCAAGAATTGCTCCCGAGATATTATGCCATACAGAGAAGATGGCTCCCGGAACAGTTGCCATTGCAAGATCAGGGAAAGCTGTAGTTGCCAATGATGTGGCAAGTCCCGAATTCTGCATACCGATCTCAACAGAAAGAGCTTTCTTTTTGGACACAGGGAGTTTAAGAAGAACTCCGAGGAAATATCCAAGAAGATAACCAAGCAGATTATGAAGAATAACAACTACAAATACGATAGCGCCTGTAGTAAGAATTCTCTCTGCGTTATGAGATACAACTGCCGCAACGATAAGAGTGATCGCAACAACCGATACAACCGGCAATATTGTAACCACCTTCTCCGTTACTTTTCCAAAGAACTTATTGATGATAAGTCCGAGTGCGATCGGTATGATAACAACCTTGATGATCGAGATAAACATGCTCTTTACGTCAACGGATACCGTTGTTCTAAGAAGCATATATGTGATAGCCGGTGTGAGGAACGGTGCAAGAAGTGTGTTGACACTTGTCATTCCTACAGAAAGAGCAACATCACCCTTACTAAGATATGTGATAACGTTACTTGCTGTTCCACCGGGGCAAGTTCCTACAAGGATAACACCTGCAAGAAGACCAACCTCAAGACCGAAGATCTTACCAAGCGCAAACGCCAAAAGAGGCATTATCGTGAACTGCGCAAGAGCACCTATCAGGATCTCTTTAGGTCTTTTAAACACAAGCGCAAAATCCACAGGCTTAAGAGTAAGTCCCATTCCGAACATAACAAGCATCAACAGATAATTGATCCAGCTCGTCTGAATCCAGAGACAGCTCTGTGGCACAAAGAGCGCCAGCACCGCAACAACAAGTACAATGATAGCCATGTACTTTCCCACAAAATCACTTACTTTTTTCATACTACAAAAAACCCTCCTAACATATTGGATAAAACCTGTATTACCCAATATCATAGCCCTCACCGGACGGGATTTCAAGGACGATCGAAATTATTTCTCAGGCGCGCGGAACTCAACAATCTTAGCCTTATCCCTAAGATTCTGGATCTTATCTATAAGTGTCCGGTCATTTGTAAATTCAACTCTCTTACTCTGGTCATTTGACTCATTGTAATAGCCCCAACCACTGCTATATTCAAGGTAATCCTTATGCACGACATCCATGCCGTCCTTTGATACAAGGTATGATTCAAGACCATCACGTTTTCCTGTTGCGAAAATAATACCATTATCAGTTATACTTATATCTCCGCCAGATCCTTCAGGGTTAAGACGACCGATACATCTTACTACACCGCCGACCTCTGTATAGAACATTGCATCACTGCAATAATTCTTCGCCTTATCATCTGAATACTCAGTATCGCGAGTGTATACGTCTTTGGCATTTGCTACCAAAAGAACTGTTCCCTGATAGCCTTTACTGTAAATATATGCGACCTTCTTGTCGCTTCCTAAAGATTTCTCAAAAGATTTAAGGTCCTTATACTTGGTAACCTCTTTACAATCTTCTGTTCCGGTTAAACTGGAAGCATCATTCTGCTTCATCACAACAGCGGTAGTCTCAACTACACCAACTGCCTGTGAACCGATCATAGTTGCCACTCCAAGAGCTCCAACGGTCAAAAGACCTGTCGCAAGCTTTAATACTCTATTTTTCATATCATATACTCCTTTTCCTTTTTATAAGCGTTTATAAAAACAATACATGGAGCACGCATTCAGCAGCACTCCATGCATTGCCTCAAGGTGAACTTTTAACCCTGTTCCGGGGAATTACTCTTTATTACTTTGTGCCTCTTGTGAATGTTATTTCCTTTTCATTATCAAAGAATTGTCTTTGCATATCTTCAAATTCCCTAGCACTTGTATCACGATAAACCTTGGGAGAAGTGTTGTTTTCTCTGAAATATGCTGTTTTAGTCTTCTCACCTTCACCACGTTCGATATAGTCCTTATGCTCAAGTGATCTTCCGTCTGTTGATAAGAAATAAGTTTCATATGTTCGACCTAAACTAGCGTATATGACGCCGTTACTGCTTATCATGAAATCATGTGCGGTAAGCGTTCCGGCATAATACACTTTATTTTCTCCACTCTTTTTTGTGTAGAATTTCACCGGTCTCGTTCCACCACCATTTATATCATCTATCACCGCGATGACCGAAGCATTAGCGCCCTGAACATTAAGATAAGCAAATCCCTGTTTCTTTGTAAGGGATTGCTCTAGTTCTTTAAGTGTTTTGAACTTTGTAATGGTACCTGTTTCGCCGCTACCTGACAACGCAGACTCGTTCTCCTCCATAGGTACATCAACAGACTCTGTATCAACAGATAATTCTGCAGCAGGTGCCTCTGCCTCAGGCTCAGCAACCTCTGTAGCGGGAGCCTCTGTCTCCACACCTGTTGTCTCAGGAGCCTCTGCTCCGGTTGTCTGTGCGCTACCACAACCTGTCATTGCAACCATTCCTGCAAAAATAAGTCCTGTAGCAAGCTGTACGCCTCTCTTCTTCATATTCAATTTTCTCCTTTCCTTATATAAGACTTTTTATAAAAAAACAAGGAGCATGCACACACATACTCCATGCATTTTATCATATATATCACTTATTTGTTTCCCCATTGGTATTATAACCGTCATATAAGTGATGGAAAGTCAAAAGTCTCTTCACGTGTAACATAATAACACATATCCGTACGTTCGTCCAGTAAAAAGAAGCAGAAACTCATCGATAAAATCAAGTTTCCGCTTCCAAACGCGCCTTTTAAATGTTAACCCTTGCTTTATTATTGTTATTTCACTTTAAATGAAATAGGCTCAACATTTCCAAACAATGTTTTTTCAAGATTACCATAATCCTTTTGTGTACCTGCAAAAGTAACCTTGGGGCTGTTTAAATCCTTAGCTCTGGTATATCCGGTGTAAATCTGGCTTTTTCCATCATCAGAATTAACAAAGCTGATACTATCCTTAGCTTCGAGTTTCTTTCCGTCAGCTGATATCATAAATGATTCAAATGAGTATGTAGTACAAGCCACGATCACTCCGTTGTCAGATATACTGATCAACCTAGAAGTTGCTCCGGTATTGATCTCTCCAACGTATACGACCGGTCCTCCGTCCTTTTGAACATAAACCTTCGCCTGAGTAGCTCTGTTATTATCATTCTCCATAGGATGGTCAGCTACCAGTAAAGCTTCTCCCTGCAAGCCCTTGAGATAAACATACTTATATCCCTGGCCTTTTTTTACCGGAATATCACCGAGATCATCCGCATCTTTCACGATAGTTCCTGCACTACTCGCATTTAATGCACCTTCACGCGCAGCGTTTTCCTTCATGGCATATTCAACCGTCTCAACAGTTGCAATACCGCTTACCGCCTGTACTCCTGTAAAACCTGTTACCGCAAATACTCCTGCTGCCATTACAGCTGCAGCCAACTTCATACTTTTTCTGATCATCTCTTTTTCCCTCTTTCCCTTTTTATTTCACATCAAAGACAACATCAACACTTACTTTGTCAGCGTCTTTACGAAGTTTATTGTATTCGGCCAAGGTGATATCACATTCAACCGGATCTTTAGTATTTACATCCCTTTTATATCCCCAGCATGTTCCGTTTACATCCGAATCATCATCCTGGAAGAAGTCCTTATGCAACAGTTCTCCTCCATCAGCTGAAAGGAAATATGTCTCATAAGTGTGATGACTACGAGTATAGATAACGCCTGTCTTGGGATCCATATGGAAAACCTGTCCTGATGAACCGGTCTTCAAAGCGCCTGCCGTTACGATCTTACCGTCTGCTCTCTTTGAATAAATTACCACATAGGTTCCGTATGCCACACCATCTCTTACAGCAATTCCCGCATGATCATCATTAGGGTCATCATCACGTGGCGCAACTACAAGAGCTTTTTCACCATAGCCGGCAATCTTAACGAACTTATATCCGTCGCCCTTCTCAAGGTTCTTTACTACATCATCAAGACTCTTATACTCTGTAACTTTACCGGTAATACCCTTTTCTCCGCTATACGACAAAGCAGACGAGCGTCCGTTCTCCTCCATAGTTTTCTCAACAGCCGTAATCGTTCCGCCTAAGATTGACTGCACTCCTGCAAATCCTGTCACTGCCATCATGCCTGCAGCCAAAAGCCCTACTACCGCCTGTGTTTTCATTTTCATATTCTCTCTCCTTTTATATTAATTTTCCTTTTTAACTTTGATGCTTTTTGTGTCTATTGAATCATAAAGGGCATCAAAATCACGTTTACCACCCTTGAATTTTGTTTCACCGGCAGATGTATTTCCGGGTCTAAAATATCCCCAAAAACTTTCACCATCGCCATAAGTTACTTGCACATAATCCTTATGCACAAGTTCGCTTCCATCCGATGACAACATATAAGTTTCGAAAGTATAATTGGAACTTGCGTAAACAACACCATCTTTAGTGATCGCTATAGGATACCTTTGTCCTCCGGAATAAAGAGTTCCGGCATTAATTACAGTTCCGGACTTATTCTCCGTATAGAAAGTCGCGCATGTTGTTTCATAATAGCCATCTTCAGGATTAAACATCCCCTTACCATCCCTACGATGTGCTACAACAAGCACGTCTCCAGCGTAGCCGGCAACCTTAGTATACGTATATCCCTCGTCTGAATTCAGAGATTTTACGACGGCGTCAAGGCTCTTGAACTTCGTAGTAGTACCGATTTCTTTAGCATTGCCGCTCTTAGACAAGGCGCTGTCAACTAAGTTCAATTCCATCTTCTTATCAACAGTTTCGATCGAACAGACGCCCATGACTGACTGTGCACCCGCAAGTCCTGTAACAGTTATCATCCCCGCTGTGAAAAGACCTGCCAGTACCTGAGTACCTCTTCTTCTCATGTTTCTTTCTCCTTTCCGTTTTATAACCGTCATAAAAAAGAAAGGAAGTCTAAAAAACCAAAGTCTCTTTCCCGATGCAAGTATAACATCATATCACTTGATCTGTCCACACAAAAAGGGCGGAAACTCCGCATGGTTGCTGAGTTTCCGCCCTTTGGCAATTCTTATTTTTGTTAGCAAAAACCTATCTTTTCAGATCATTTTACCTTAGTAAAATTGAGCTTTTTTGCTTTCTTATATTTACTAAAGTGATCGCCGTAATCTTTCATCACGAGCTCTTTTCCGTTACTTGCAACAGAATATGTTAAGCAGTTTCTGGGTTTGCAAATATAAAGCTCTCCATCAATGACCGCAATAGGACTTGCCGGTCCTGTAGGAAGAGTCTCACCAAGCTTTGTAACCTTACCGTCTAGCTTACCGTAAATAGTTACACTTAATGCGCAGATTCCGTAATCGGGATCGTCATACACTTTATCCGCTACAGCAAGAAGCATACCGTTAAAACCTTTAAGCTCAACAAACGCATATCCTTGACCCTTCTTAAGAGATCTGATGGTCTCATCATAATCACTCTTAGTTGCCTTCTTGGTAACAGTTCCTGATTTGGCAAAAGACATTGCAGCTGCCTGTCTCGGCTCAAGAACTTTTGACACGCCCGCTTCAACCTCGAATGATCCGGGTGCATATTCCTGCTGGATGATATATCCCACCAGAGCGAAAAGATTCAGTGCAAGTACTCCTACAAATACCGATGCTACCTTTGCTAATTTTTTCTTCATGTTTTTTCTCCTTTCCTTTTAACTATAACCGTTAAAACATGGAAGCCATAAAGCCCCATGGGTCTAAGTATATCATCATTATCTTTTATCCGTCCAGACATAGAAAGGCGGAAACTCTGCACCACTGCTGAGTTTCCGCCTTTTGTTATAATTCACATTTTAATTAAAAAATACTTCTGTCAGGTGTTTTCATCGATATAAACGCCGACTCTGTTCTGAATAATCTTTGCAACTTCTTCTGCAGTCTTTTCCCCTTTGTAATATGCCGAAGCCTCTTCCATAATAATATTTGAAATCTGCATGTTAACGCTTGCAAATGTATCTATTGCAACTACATAATCATAAAACTTCTTAACATCATCTTCTGATAAAGGATCTAATTTTATATCCTCGAAGGTCACAGGATCATATGTGTTTGCAAAAGTATCATTATCGCTTGCTTCCTTGGTGGCTGACTGAAGCTGCTCTTCAAATACGGATTTTACCGGAGAAAAGCCGCCTGTTGATTGTGTATTTGCAGTCATCATATCTCTGATAAGATCGTAAATAACATCCATATGCTCTGTCTTACTGTTTATAGCAAATGAAGGCCCCTGGATCGCAGCCAGATTCTTTCCGAGATTATTGGGACATCCCACCATCTCAATATCACCATGAAATATAACCTGCTTAAGCTTAGCGTATTCCCATATATTTCTGAATCCCAAGCCGTAAAATATTGCATCTCCCGTGGTGTATGGCGCATCGATATCAAAATCATTAACAACATCAACCGGTTCTTCATCGGGGAAGTTATTTGTAAATTTCAAAAACTCAACGAATTCCGGTGTATCAAAGTTGCACTTCTTGCTCTTGATATCGAGGAATTCTTTTCCGTAATATACCCAAAAATATGAGCAGACATTCATTCTTGTGTTTAGTGAACCAAACGCGGCTTTATAATCCGTTCCTCTGCTTTTTATAAGCTCATCACAGTCCTTGTATGACAAAGATGTTTTACCGTTTGCATCTTCTGCTCTGACCACATATGTAATGGGCTCAAACGAAGGGATGAATGTATAAGTCTTGCCGTTATAATTCATCATCTCTTTGATGTTGGGAAGTATCTCAAGATCTCCCAAAGGTCCGCCTTGCTCAAAAGCAGGTGCAAGATCAAGCAGTATACCCTTATTGGCGTACTTTTCTATAGCAGATTCATTTCCGGAAAAGCACATGATATCGGCCACTTTTCCGGCAGTAAGGTCAAGGTTAAACTGCTTAATAATGTCTTCGTAGTTGCCATTACCAAGCTCACTGTAATCAATTATCTTTATAGCATACTTATCGTTTGTTCTGTTGAATTCCAAAATCTGATCTTTAATTTGTTTTTCCAGATACAGAGCCGATAATGTAATTATGGTTTTATCTTTCACATCCTCAGGATTTACCTTGGTAAGCTTTACAAGCGAATCGGGTGCATTATAATCCGCACTGGTATCCGCAAGAATCTCTTTTTCATTTAAGGCAATAAATCCTACTTGTGACAACAATTGATCGGAACTGATGGATGAGTCTGTGTAATCAAGCAATTTATCAGCCGTGTCGGATTGCTCGTTATATTTATAAACTCCGTCTGAATCCGCCCCATATAATGTGTTGTTTTCATCCTTAAAGAAGGTATAGTATCCGTGTGACTCAAAACCGCCGAGTTTCTTTTCTACTTTATTGTTTTCAGCGTTAACTATAACGAATGATTGATCATAACTTTTTTCATCAAAATAATTTACAAACAGCTTATTATCCGCAAGTTCGAGAACATTCGTAATTCCGCCCATGCCGCTGAAAGTTTTTTTGTCTACAAGCACTTTGAATCCGGACTGTTCATCAAAAGTCGCAAGGCCATCCAACATAGCGCATACAAGGCCGTGTTTCTCGGTCCATGTCATAGTTCTGAGATATTCCCAATTTTTCTCAAGTTCTTCTGTTATATCATATTTGTAAACAACCTCTCCCGAAGGAGTAACCTTTTCAAGAAATGAGCCTGTTACTCCATCATCGCTGGATTCTCTGTATACCATATAGGCATTTCCGTCATTATCGAAAGTGCATGTAGTTATATAATCATCTTTCTGTCCTCCGATATCTGCGGACTGAACATCAGATCCGTCCGTATTAAATGAAATGTACTTAAATGTACCTTCTGCGCTATGGCAGATTGACACTATTCTGTCACTGTTACGTCCGAGGGCAGTCACCTTATCGCCATCATTAAGGACCTTGGCAAAATCTTCCTGTTTGTAAATGCAGTTCTTATCAATTGTCTTGGCTTCCTCAAAAGCCGATGCAGAATCAATCTTTTTACCGCATCCGGTAAAAGCTGTCATTCCAAGTGTCAATGTAAGAAGAATACATGTCACTTTCCCCATGACACTACGTATCTTGGTTTTTCTTTCCTTTTTCATTTTTCTCTCCTTAAGCGTTGAGTGTTTATGCTCAATCAAGATTGAGCTTTCTGGTTGTAATGTGTACAGTTGCAAAGTAGAAAATTATTATAAATATGATCGGGCATATAAGGTTAGCTATGCAAAATAGATTCTCATAACCCCAATAGCCATCTCTGCGATGAGACGCGCTTATTACCGTGTTAAATATAATAGTGATCAGTATAGCTGATCCAAATACAAAACAGCTAATAAGCGATCCGACAGTTTTGAAGGTTTTTAATAGTTGACCTATGCATATACTAAATAACACAGCCATAACTCCGGCAAGACCCATAAGCATAAGAACAAAAGTCGAGTATAATCCCGGAATTGCTTCTATCATACCGTGTTTACGAATGCTTTCAATAAATACTCCCGGTTGAAAAAGAACTGCGGAAATCAGCATGGATATCATAAAAATTACTGCCCAAATGCAGGTAACAATTATCTTGGAGGAAACGATCTCTTTGTTACTTGCCGGAAGAGTATATAAAAGATAAGCTTCTTTAGTATATAAACTCTTAATGTAGTATCTTGTTATCACATATAAAGGTGCGATCACAGATAGAGCTGTATGGATCATTAAATCGAGCGTTGCTGCGTCGCTTGATGACATGGGCGTTAATGAATACAGTGCATAAAAAACTAAACTCACTAGTGCTGTTATCACGCATATCGGTACCATTACCGCACCGGTCTTTTTCAAATCGTATTTAATAAGTTTTTTTAACATCTGTATACCTCCTTGAATAATCCTTCAACTGATTGACCATTCTCGGCTCTTATTTCATCAATAGGTTTAAAGAGTTTGATGGATCCGTTCTGTAAGAAAATAGCTTCATCCAATACCGGTTCAACATCAGCAATGAGGTGAGTTGCTATTATCATTGAAGCAGAGGGTTCATAGTTACTGATTATGGTACGTAATATGTATTCCCTGGCAGCAGGATCTACGCCTGCGATAGGCTCATCGAGAATGTAGAGCTTTGCTCTGCGGCTCATTACTACTATCAAATGAACTTTCTCTTGGTTACCCTTTGAAAGAGTTTTGAGCGTAGCCTTTGGATTGATATTAAGGCTTGAAAGCATCTCCATAGCTCTGTCCATATCAAAGTCATCAAAAAAATAGTCGAACATTGATATGATGGACTCAATTTTCATGTCTTCATCAAGATAGGTTTTATCCGGAAGGTAGGATATTGCTGCCTTGCTGTTCGCCGATCCGGCCGGATTGCCATCAATAAGTACCGTTCCGGTATTAGGCTGTAACAGACCGCATATTATCTTGATAAGTGTAGTCTTACCACTTCCGTTTGGACCAAGGAGTCCAATTATGTGCCCCGGTTCTATTGAAAGATCAATATGATTCAGAGCCGGAACATTTCCATAGATTTTAGATAATCCCTGAATCTCTAATAGGTTATTCATACTTCTCTCCTTCTAAATAATGTGTGTGTTTAAAATCATTTTTCTGCGTATTGTTTAACAAGTTCTAAGATCTCTTCTCCGGTAAATCCGAGCTTTTCCATGCTCTTGAAGAATTTTTCGATCTGTACGTCTACAAGTGACTTTCTTAAATTTTTGATCATGTTATCATCCTCCGTTATGTAACGGCCGCTGGTTCTTTCTGAGTGAACAAGGCCAGTCGATTCCAGGTCACTGAGTGCCTTTTGCATTGTGTTGGGATTAACACCGGCTTCGGCAGCGAGGTCGCGAACACTCGGTAGCTTATCTCCCGGTTTGTACTTACCCGAAACAATATCAATCTGTAGATGCTCAATAATCTGGACAAATATTGGGCTGTCCGAATTAAGGTTCCATGGCATAGTACTCTGTTCCTTTCTATATAAATTTTATTCTGTATTACTGTACTAATCGCTTAGTACAATAATACAATAGTGCAATTTCAAAATCTTGTCAACACCTTTTTAATATTTAGTAATTAATCCGCAATAAAATATTGACCAACCTCATCTGCGCGATTATTGTATTAATAATAGTTATTTTTATAAGGAGAAGAGAAAATGTATAATCTGTTGGAAATACAAGGTTTATCTAAGAGATACGGCAACGTACAGGCTCTTTCAAACATCAACCTTTCCATCGGCTCCGGACATATAACGGGCCTGCTTGGACCAAACGGAAGCGGAAAGACAACGCTCATTAAGATCATATGCGGTCTTTTACAACCAACTTCCGGTACAGTGCTCATAGACGGTAATCCCGTCAGCCCTCAGAGTAAAGCAATCGTATCCTATCTTCCGGACACGACCTATCTTGATAACAGCATGACTGTTGAAGCCGCGATCGCCATGTTCATGGATTTTTACAGAGATTTCGACGCTAACAGAGCTTACGCGATGCTTTCGAATCTTAACATCAATCCCAAGCTCAAGATGAAGACTCTTTCAAAAGGAACCAAGGAAAAAGTTCAGCTCATCCTCGTAATGAGCAGAAGAGCCAGACTCTACGTCCTTGATGAGCCCATAGCAGGCGTAGATCCCGCCGCAAGAGATTACATTTTACATACAATAATTAACAACTATGATCCTTCCGCAACCATCCTCATCTCCACGCACCTTATAACCGACGTGGAACAGGTTCTTGATGAAGCCATCTTTTTACAGTACGGCAACATCAGACTTTATCAGCCCGTTGAAGCCTTAAGAATGCAAAGCGGCAAATCGGTTGATGAATTATTCAGGGAGGTGTACAGATGCTAGGAACACTTATCAAACACGAATTTAAGAATACATGGGTAATAATGTCGCTTATATGCGCGATCACTATCGCCATCGGACTTGTAGGCGGATTGTTTTTTAAATTTTTGGTTGCCTCGGAATCTTTGGAAGACGGTGTGGGTCAATTCCTTTTGGTTTTCGGAATACTGGGATTTGCCATGGTGCTCTCGGCACTTCACATGGCTTCGGTGATCTACCTCGTGGTACATTACTACAAGAGCCTTTACACCTCGCAGGGATACCTGTCATTCACACTTCCCGCGAGCATCACCGAGGTTGTTTCTTCAAGAATGATAACAGGATGCGTATGGTCGGCACTCGTTTCTTTATCGATGGGGCTCTGCATTTTTTCAGCAGTTACTATCCCCGGAGGCCTTCCCTACGTAAAAGAATTTTTGGATGATCTCATGTCCGTTTCGGGAGATTATAATGTCTCAGTACTTGCACTCCAATGTGCTTTCGCTTGGATACTCAGAAGCTTCGCCACACTTATGACATACTTCTTCTGCATAAGCATCGGCCAGCTCTGGAGCAAACACAAGATCCTAGGCGCGGTACTTTGCTACTTCGCCACAAGCTTTGTTTTGATGATCATATCCTTTAGCCTTAACTACGGCAACTTGTTCTTCTCACCCGAATCACTTGGAGGATACGACGGCTTTAGCTACTTAACTGAAATGCTTGTAAAAACCGTAGTCTACTCAGTAACGCTGATCGCAGTCTTCTACGGCGCATCGATATTCACATCAAATAAACAGCTCAATCTGGATTGAGGATAAAAAAATGCCGAATCATATGATCCGGCATTTTGTAATTAATCATCCTTTCTGTGTTCAGAAAGCATCTAATTCGCTTTGTATGGCATTAGCCTTTTTGAGCCTTTTCAAGCTCGGCTATTTTCCTTTTTAATTCGGTGTTTTCATCGCACAGCTCAGAAATTTTAGATTCTTTCTGCGCAAGCTCGGGCTCGTATTTCTCTTCAGCATCGGTGTATCCTGCAGTATATTGAGAGTTCATCTGCTCTCTGTAACGGCGTTGGCCTTCTAAGATTTCTTTTGCTTGATTGTCATAATTAAGTTCAAAGATCAATGTTCCGACCTCCTCTATATCAGGATGGTTCTTGGCTAGGGCTTTGAATTCTTCCCAGGTTGTCACCTTAAAAAGTTCTGCCCAGTAGACAAGATTGTTATCGATATCTTCTTTTGTTGCTTTATCTGTGTGGTTTAATTGTAGCACATTTATCCCGAATTTATCAGTATATAGGCTGTGACTTTTGATATTTGTAAGACGGTACTTTGCATAGAATTCTTCTTCTGCACCTTTTATAAGTTCCTGATCAGTGATGCAGAAGAGAGTAGTTGATTTGATTGAGGAATAATTCTCACTTTTTCCGATGTTGTCATACGCTCTGCATAGGTACAATATCGAGCGAGAAATCCAGTATTTGTCAGGATATACCTGAAGCTCGATGTTGAGAATCTCGTTGTCATTGAGAGTGAGCTTGATATCCATGATGGTCTCTTTTCCGGTACTGCTAAGGTCAATGGGGTTGGTTACTAGCAGTTCTTTTACATCG
>JAEEGJ010008520.1_pt1 | contig 28210 bp, 24 predicted proteins | sample 8958761 | NCBI WGS metagenome assembly JAEEGJ01 (sample SAMN16246546, study PRJNA631951) | gut metagenome | biome: gut microbiome; feature: rumen; material: RS-attached | host: Bos | place: Iran: Karaj | collected 2018-10
TCGACATCGCTGATCTTACCGAACTCAGGGATGACGTTCACGGAAGCAAAGGATGTGTGTCTTCTCGCGTTTGAATCAAATGGGGAAATCCTGACAAGACGGTGAACGCCTTTCTCGCCTTTGAGAAGGCCATAGACGTTCTTGCCGCTGATCTTGACGGTCGCGCTCTTAAGACCGGCTTCTTCGCCTTGCTCATAAGAGAGAACCTGCCACTTGAAGTGATGCGATTCGGCGTAGCGGTTATACATCCTGAAAAGCATGTCCGCCCAATCGTTGGCTTCGGTTCCGCCAGCGCCTGGGTGAATATCGAGGGTGCAGTTGAAATGGTCATACTCTCCTCTAAAGAGGAGGTCGACTCTGAGTTCTTTGATTTTCTTGGAAAGCTCCTTCTCCATGCCTTCGATGAGCTCGCGCATGTCAGGAGTTTTGGAATCCGGATCATCAAGAAGAAGCGACAACTCATCGTAGTCGTTCTTGATGGCGGTATATCCTTGGACTTTCGACTTGGCGTCGTTAAGCCTATTGACTACTTCCAAAGCGGACTTCTGATCGTTCCAGAAGCCTTCTCTGTTCTGTTCTTCGTCTAATGAAGCAATCTCGGAATTTAACTTATCAAGGTCAAAGAGAACCACCGAGTTGCGAAACAAGTTTCCCGATGTTCTGGGCTTCTTGCTTTAGTTCGACTAACTCTTTCATATATTCCTCTCTTATTCCTTGTTTTCGTCGTTTGACGCGGTTTCTGCAGGGGATTTTTGCTCAACTCTACCAGCTTTGACAGTGGCATCGGTATCGACGGCGTCATGGTGCTCATGATCGTGTTCGATATGAACCTGTCTCTGGAGTTTGACATTGAGAAGGTTGAAACAGGTATCAACAGCGGCTTTGTCGTTCATCTCTTTGAAGAGGTCATAGCCTTCGTTGACGTAATCCTGAAGTGGGTTTCTCTGAGCGTAGCTTCTAAGGGAGATGCCATCACGGAGATGGGACATGGTGTCGATGTGGCCCTGCCAGTTACGGTCGATGACACGTAAGGAGATAGTACGCTCGATGTTGTCGGCTTCCTTAGTGGACCAGGTCTTTCTCTTGTCGAGATAGGCCTTATAGAGAAGATCACCAAGGTCATCGCCTGCTTCTTCGTATGGAGCGTTATCGAATGCGCCAGCATCGATGGATCCCTCTGGCATGAACTGAGGCTCGACGAGTCTCTTAAGGTGTTCGCCGGAGATGATGCCTGCGGCATTGGTTGGATCGATGGCTTTCTGAGCGAGGTAAAGACCGGTGGTCTTGAAGAACTCGCGGATGAGGTCAACGATGTCTTCCGCCATAAGGATGGCGTCACGTTTCTTGTAGATGATGTCACGCTGCTTGGCGAGAACGTCATCGTAGTCTTTTAAGTTCTTACGGATGTCGAAGTTCTTTCCTTCGATCTGCTTCTGAGCGTTGGTGACGGCGTTGGTGAGCATTTTGCTCTCATAGGACTCATCCTGGAGGCTCTTGACGAAGAGGTTGCGGAGATTCTCTGGAGCGAATCTTCTCATAAGTTCGTCATCGAAGGAGATGAAGAAACGGGAATAGCCTGGGTCGCCTTGACGTCCGCTACGGCCACGGAGCTGGTTATCAATACGTCTGGACTCGTGACGCTCGGTGCCGAAGACGCAAAGACCACCGAGGGCTTTGACTTCGTCAGTGAGCTTAATATCGGTACCACGACCAGCCATGTTGGTGGCAAGGGTGACGGCACCTTTTTCGCCAGCGTGAGAGATGATCTCAGCCTCACGGGCTTGGTTCTTAGCGTTCAAGACTTCGTGTGGGACCCCTGCTTTCGTTAAGAGAGCGGAGATCTCAAGGTTCGACTCGACGGAGACGGTACCAATAAGAATTGGCTGTCCTTTGGCGTGTCTTTCTTTGACAGCCTCGACGAGGGCTTTGAGTTTGGCGTCGTGGGTGGCAAAGATGAGATCGTCATCATCGATTCTCTGGACAGGACGGTTGGTTGGGATGCAGACAACCTTAAGGTTGTAGATGGTCTGGAACTCCTCTTCCTCGGTCTTGGCGGTACCGGTCATACCAGAGAGCTTCTCATAGAGACGGAAGAAGTTTTGGTAGGTGATGGTCGCAAGAACGACGGTTTCCTGTTTGATCTCAACGCCTTCTTTGGCCTGAATGGCTTGCTGTAAGCCATCGTTATATTCACGGCCTGGCATGATACGACCAGTGAACTGGTCGATTAACTGAATCTTGTGTTCGCTGTCGACCATGTACTCGACATCGCGGGCCATGATGTAGTTGGCTTTGAGAGCCTGGTGGATACGGTGAATGAGATCCTCATTCTCTGGATCGTAGAGGTTTCTGACACCGAACATCTTCTCGGCTTTGGCGGTTCCTTCTTCGGTGAGAGAGCAAGCCTTGTCCTTGATGTCGATTTCGTAGTCCTTGCCTTTGCGGAGGTACTTAACGAAACGGTCAGCGACCTGATATTGGGAAGCGGCAGATTTCTGACCGCCGGAAATGATAAGTGGGGTACGGGATTCGTCAACGAGAATGGAGTCGGCTTCATCGACGACGGTGAAGTAGAGTCCACGGAGAACACGGCCTTCAAGGTTTGGGGCCATGTTGTCACGGAGGTAGTCGAATCCAAGTTCGGAGTTGGTTGTGTAGGTGATGTCGCAAGCATAAGCTTCACGCTTAGCAGCGGTATCTTTGGCGGCGAGGTTAACACCGACGGTGAGACCTAAGAAGCGGTAGATGTTGCCCATCCACTCAGCGTCACGAGCAGCAAGGTATTCGTTAACGGTGACGACGTGAACACCTTTGCCCATGAGGGCGTTGTGGTAGACGGCCATGGTACAGGTGAGGGTCTTACCTTCACCGGTCTTCATCTCAGCGATGTCGCCTCTATCCAAAACCAAGGAACCAATGATCTGGACCTTGAATGGTTTCTGTTTCAAAACGCGCCAGCCGGCTTCACGGGCAACGGCAAAGGCTTCGTGTTTGATGCTCTCAAGGGTTTCGCCCTTGGCTAAACGCTCTTTGAATTCAGCAGTTTTTCCAATGAGTTCCTCATCGGTTAATTTGCTCATCTGCTCATCAAGAGCCATGATTTGGTCTGCCTCACGGGACAGACGATCTAACTCTCTCTTCTCGAAACGGAAGAGTTTCTCAATAAAATTCGCCACAATCAATCTCCTAAATAGATAGCCTTGAAATCATACCATTACCATAAATGGTAAGCAAACTAGTTCCTTTCGCCTCGGATTTTTTTCTTAAATCCGTCCACGATTTGCAGTAGTTTTCGCGAAAAAGAGATTTTATTCTCTTTTCGATTTTTGGGGTCAATTGTCCTCGCCATAACCAGGATTTCGACTTTGTTCGCACCGTGTTCAAGGAGCATCTTCGCGCAGGCTTTCGCGGTCGCTCCCGTGGTGAGAAGGTCGTCGACGAAGAGGACGTTAAGACCCGCCACACTCACTCCTTGTTTCCAGGCAAGGTGCTTTCCGATCTGCTGCCTCTCAGCGAAATTGAGATCGGCTTGTTTGACGTTGTCCTTCTTCTCGATCGCATGGATGAAGGGTCGCTCAAGACCTTTGAAAATCTCTACGACGTGATTGAATCCCCTAACCTTGTCTTTTTCCTCGTAACTCGGAGCAGGCACCAAAACCCAATTCCGATACTTCCTTTTAAGGAAAGACCTTTGCCTAGAGAGGAAGACTTCCGCCATCTCATAGTCGAAGCAGCCTTTGCACTGATAAAGCATCTGCTTCACCTTGTCGTTATAGACGAAGAGGGATGTTGCTTTAATTCCATCGAGCTCATTCACAACCATGTTCGGCTCCATCAGATTGAAACAATCCGGACAAATCGGATAATCCTCAAAAAGAGAGGCCGTGTCATAGCTACGGATGTCTTTGAAACACACCTTACAGAAAGGTGTTGTAGTGCTCGATTTTTCTAATGGCATCACTCATTTCCTCCGTTTGTTTTTGAGCGAAAAAGACGACTTCACCATTAGGTGAGTCCATCTTTCTGCCTACTCTTCCTGATATTTGAATCAAGGTCGAAGAGTCATATATGGATTTGTTGTCGGCATGGAAAACGAGAACCTGAAGATTCTTGATCGTGACGCCTCTTTCAAGGACCGAAGTCGTTATGAGGAAATCCAGTTTCCCTTTCTTGAAATCGTCGATGACGTTCTCTTTGTCGGGCCTCTCACTGTGTACATATGAACCATTCTTCACGGCTAGCGAAACCTTCTCAAAGAGAGACTCACAAAGAACGATCGTCGGAGCGAAGACAAAACAAGGCTTCCCCTCCTTCTTATACTCACGGAGCTTCTTGATGATCTTAAGCGTCTGAAAGAGAGGAATTGAAAGGTTTACCTTAGGTACTGGGATTGGTTTCTTATGGAAACGAGTCATGAGCTCAAGGACTTCATGATTCTTTTTATGGAACTCTTTGAGTATGGCTTTGCTTGGGGTTGCGCTCATGAGGACACAATGCCCACGAAGCGATTTCTTATAAAGGGCGATTAGGACATCGTTTCCCTTAAAAGGGAAAGCGTCTATCTCGTCCATGACCAAGAGATCGAAATAATCTGGATATCTATATAACTGGTGGGTCGTCAAAATGACGATGTCCCCTTCTAACCTTCTGTGATGGTCGCCATATACCGCCACAATCTTGTTGTTCGGGAACGCCTTCATCATTCTCCAGTAGAGTTCTATGACGACATCTCTTCTGGGAAGAGCAAAACCTGCTCTTAAACCATGAGAAATCGCATAAGCGAGAACGCCATAGCTGATTTCCGTCTTGCCTGATCCGCATACTGCGTACACAAGCGTGTCTACGCCTTTGATGAAGTTCTCGACAATCCTCCTTGAGAGTTCGCTTTGTTCTTCGGAAAGTTTGTACGCCAAAGACAAGGGCGCCTTCTTTGGAGGATGTGGAACGTCTCTAGCTTCCTCTCCTGAAAAGATGATGCATTTACGGCAATAGGCTTCCCCGTTCTTGTAGCCGATATATTTCTCTTCTTTGTTTCCGCAGCGAGGACAAACGAACATTGACTCTCTCCGCTAAACATATAGAGAAAAGAATCAGATTTTTCAGAAAAACCTCGCAAATATTGAAATATCTATGGCAAAACGCCGTTATTTTAGTTTTGTCCGGTACGGGAGAGATGGTTGATGGCGGTCTCTTCGTCCATGATTTCGACGCCAAGCTTTTCGGCTTTGTCGAGCTTACTGCCAGCGCTTGCGCCAGCGATAAGGATGTCGGTGTTTTTGGAAACGGAGCCAGAGACTTTCGCACCGATACCTTCGAGGATGTCGGTCATCTCATCACGGCTGTATCTGGTTAAGGTTCCAGTGAGAACTATGGTTTTACCATAGAAGTATGAATTTGGATCAAGGGTATCGACACCAAGATAATTGAAGTTAACTCCAAGTTCTCTGAGTTCTTCGATCTCAGCAAGCTTCTTCTCGTTGTGGAAGAAATCGACGATCGATTTAGCGGCAACTGGGCCAACGTCTTTGATGGCGGTTAAGTCTTCTTCAGTGACCTCTTTGAGAGCGTCGAGATTCTTGAATCTCTTGGCGAGTGTCTTCGCTAACTTCTCCCCTACTTCTTTGATACCTAAACCGAAGAGAAGTCTTTCGAGGGAACGGCCTTTGCAGACCTCAACGGCATCAATAAGGGAGTTGATGGATTTGTCGCTCCAGCCATCAAGGTCTTTGATGTCCTGAGCGTAGTTAGAGATACGGAAGATGTCCGGGATGTCGTGGAGGAATCCTTCGGCGAAGAATTCTTCGATGACGCTATCGCCCATACCGTCGATATCCATCGCGTTACGGGAAGCGAAGTGAACCATTCCTTCGATCTTTCTCGAATCACAATCAGCATTGAGGCAATAATGGAGACCTTTAACTTTTGTTAATGGTTTGCCACACACTGGGCAAGTCTCAGGCATGACCCATGGGGTTTGGGTTCCGTCTCTTCTATCAATGATTGGTCCTGTGACTTCTGGGATAACGTCAGCGGCTTTATGAAGACCGATAACGTCTCCGATCATAAGACCTTTATCTTTAATAAAGTCTTCGTTGTTAAGGGTGGCTCTTTGAACGGTTGAGCCAGAAACACGAACTGGTTCAAGAATCGCGTTTGGAGTGATTCTTCCAGTACGGCCGACAGTCAAAACGATGTCGAGGAGTTTGGTCGTAACCTCCTTTGGAGGGAATTTATAGGCAATAGCCCAACGAGGCTCTTTGGCGGTATATCCAAGAGAGTCATAAGAATCGAGGTTGTCGACTTTGAAGACGAGACCGTCGATATCGTAATCGAGGGAGTCACGCTTCTCGGTGTATTCATGGATGTATTTGATGACCTCTTCCACTCCATCAAGAACACGGCGTTCATGGTTGGTGCGGAACCCAAGCTCATCAAGGTAGTTCAAAGATTCGGAGTGGATATGCTCTCCGAGTTCTCTTGAGTTAACAAGGTAATACCAGAAGGCTTCAAGCTTACGGCTTGCAGCGACTTTTGGATCAAGGTTTCTGATTGAGCCTGCTGCAGCGTTTCTGCAGTTGGCAAATTCAGGTTCTCCCATAAGGGAGCGTTGGATGTTGACGCTTTCGAGGGATGCCTTTGGCATATAGACTTCGCCACGAACTTCGAAAGGTCTCATCTCTTTAACGTGGAGAGGGATAGAACGGATGGTGATAACGTTTGAGGTGACGTCTTCGCCCATGTTGCCGTCGCCTCTGGTGACAGCATATTGGAGCTCGCCATGGTCATAGACAAGGGACATTCCAAGACCATCGATCTTCATCTCGCCCATGTAGCGAATCTTATCGACATGGAGCATTTCCCTGAGGCGTCTGTCGAATTCTCTCATTTCATCGTCATTGAAGACGTTGCCAAGAGAAAGCATGAGCCTTTTGTGGGGGATTTTCTTAAATTCGGATTGGACTTCTCCTCCAACACGCTGAGTTGGGGAGTTCTTGCTCTGAAGGGCTGGGAATTCGTTCTCAAGGATTTTGAGCTCGCCCATGAGACGATCGAATTCAGCATCGGAGACGCTTGATTGGTTGAGGACGTAGTACTCGTAGTTGTACTTCTCTAAGAGTTCGGTGAGTTGTTTAACTCTCTTCGAGGCTTCTTCAAAGGTCATGCTACTCCTCCTTTGGAATTTATCCTTGTGAGCATGCGGTGATTGGAAAGAAGGGTCTTCGTTCCAACTTGCTCAAATTCTACTTTAATCATAGTCTCGTCTATGACGACGGTGACAACACCGTCTCCGAATTTCTCGTGATGGCATTTATCTCCAACATGCCAATCGGTGATTCCATTTGTGACCACAGGTTCTTCTTGTTTCTTGACCTGCTTCTCATTTTCAAATGGCTCTTTCGATGGCTCATCGCTGAAGAACCAGGCGGATTCTCCTTTGTAGTGACCTTTCGATCCGTTGCGGGTTTTGAAGCGAGATTGTCCCCAGGAAGGATTGTCGCTGAAATAGCCGGTGTTCCTTGGAACAACGAGGCCTGCTTCTCTGAAGAACTGCGATGGAACGGCGTGGGAGTCAGTCTGATATGAGTAACCGTTGTTGCATGAAGCGTAGAGTTCTTTCTTCGCTCTGGTAAAAGCGACATAAGCAAGACGTCTCTCCTCTTCTTCTCCGTCACGGCCTTCATCCATTCTCGATCTCTCGCTTGGGAACTGGCCATCATTCATACAGATGACGAAGACGTGGTCGAACTCAAGACCTTTGGCAACATGGATGGTCATGAGAGATACATAGTTACCTCCATTGATGTCGTCTTGGGCGGATAACAATGAGACGTTTGTGAGGTAGTCGGCAAAGGAAGCCTCAGGATTCTTCTTGATGAAATGATCGATGTCATCAAAGAGGGCGTTGACGTTGCCAATGCGGTCTTCATCTGGCTCCTCATTTTCTTTGAGATAGCTAAAATATTCGAGTTTTGTCACGAATTTTTGCAAAACGGAGCTGTAAACCTCGAGGTTTTCGGTGAGCTCGTTCTTGGTTTCTTCCATGATGTCGATCATCGAGTTGAGAGCTAAGACGGCTTTCTTTGGAATCGAAGTCTCGTCCTGGTGCTTATAGATTTCCTTGATGTAGTTGTACTCGGAAAGGTTATGCTCTTTGGCTTCTTGGCGGATTCTATCTAATGAGGTGTCGCCGATGCCACGTCTTGGGACATTGACGATTCTCTCAAAGGCAACATCATCGAGTGGGTTCACGAGCAAGTTGAAATAGGCCAATAGGTCTTTGACCTCCATACGTTCGTAGAAGCGAACGCCACCGAAGATGCGGTATGGGATTCTGCGGTCTTTAAGCGCGCTTTCAAAAGCTCTCGTCATGTATGACGAACGATAGAGAATAGCGATGTTCTCATAGATCTTCTCACCGTCCGGTCCTAATTGATTTCTCGCGATGTCGGCGATTTTGCCAGCGACCCAAGAAGCCTCTTCCTCAGCAGTAGGAAGATTATTGACCTCGATGGCTTTGCCATCTCCGAGGTTGCTGAAGAGGTCCTTTGGAACTCTGTTCCTGTTCTTGGCGATAAGAAGGTTCGCGGCATTAAGGATTGTCTTGGTAGAACGATAGTTCTCATTAAGGATAACGGTCTCAACATTAGGGAAGTTCTTCTCGAAATCCATAATGATTTTCATGTTGGCGTTTCTCCAGGTGTAGATGGTTTGGTCTGGATCGCCGACAACATAGAGAGAAGTGCTCTTGTTCATGAGCAATTTGATGAGAGCGTACTGAACGTCATTCGTATCTTGGAACTCATCAACGAGGATGTGGTCAAAACGATGCGACCACTTCTCCTGCACGTCTGGTTGGGTATCAAGAATCCAGATGGTCTTGAGAAGAAGATCGTCAAAATCAAGCGCACAGTTGGAGGTCTTCAATTCCTCATAGCGGGTATAAATCTTGAGGCATTCCTTTTCGTCTTTGAAGGTCTCGAACTTGACGGTGATGTCATATGGGTAGAGGCCTTTGGCTTTCTTTTTGCGAATGTATTCGAAAGCTTTCTTCACGACCTCGTCGCCTTTCTTGTGCCCATATTCAGCAGCGGCATTCCTGACTAATCTCTTCTGATCGTCCTCATCATAGATGGTGAAACTGGATGGATAGCCAAAAGCTTCATGCTCAATTCTTAAGAACCTTGAGCAGAAACTGTGGAAGGTTGAGATGTGAAGAGGCGGGTACTCACCTAAGAGTTCATAGACGAGTTTTGAGGCTCTGTCACCCATCTCTTGGGCAGCCTTGTTAGTGAAAGTGATGGCGAGGATCCTTGAAGGATCGACATGATAATGACTGATGAGATATGAGATGCGATAAGTAAGAACACGGGTCTTTCCAGAGCCCGCGCCTGCAATGATTCTCACAAATTGGGAATTAGTCTTAACAGCGGCAAATTGCCTATCGTTCAAAAGCGATTCGTAGTCCATATATTAACGTAGTTAAATTATATCATTCGCTATGTTTACCTTCTAGGTCTTCGAGGGTATTTTCTTTAACTTAATTAAAGAAGATAATAAAGACATGAAGCTGTTCAAGAAACAGGAAACTCCTACCGGTAATCTTGCCCTTTTGGGTATCTTTGCCGCGGTCATGGGAGCATTCTCCATAATCCTTGCGCTCATACCTCTTTTGAGCCTGCTTTTAGGTTTGTTCCTTCCTCTTGTCAGCGCAGTCGCTTCGTATTACACGGAAAACAAATACCTCCCTGCTTATGTGATCGGGGCTTCTGCTTTGTGCTTAGGTCTCACCTTCTTCAACTGGGGAGACACATTATTCGTCGTCGTTCCTAGCATTTTTGCTGGAAGTTTTTATGGCTTCCTAAGAGACAAAAAGATCCCTTCCCAATACCTCATCATCCTTACCTCTGTTGTGCAGACGCTTCTCAATGTCGCTGCGTTCTACATCCTTCTTGGAGTCACCGGAGTGAACATCTTTGAGGTTTTGATGAATGCTTTGCAGCTTCCAAACGATTACATCATTCCGGGATTCATCGTCGCTTATTCGATTGCCGAAACGGTTCTAAGTTTCTTCATCATCGAAGGCGTCATCAACAAATTCTCTAAGGACGCTTTCACGTTTCCAAAGGAAAGATTCATCAGCCCGGCTCTCGGAATCCTTTTCGGGGGACTCAGTTTGGGATTCGCTTTCATCGAGATTCACTTCTCCTACGTCTTCATGGTGTTAGGCATTTATTTTGCTCTTGTGGGATCAAGCGTTCTCTTTGAGAACAAGCCTATTTGGGTTTATGTCCTCGGCGGTGTTTTGCTTCTTTTGTCCCTTTTCCTATTTGCTTTGCTCAACAAACAATTCCCGCAATACAGTGCGATCAATCTTGCCTCAATCTTCTTTATCTCGATTTCCTTAACTAGTTTTGTTTCAATATTTGTAAACAAAAAGGTTACAATGAACTCATGAAATTCTTACGTGAATTTGGCTTAGGCCTTGTATACATACTCTTGTCACCAGTTCTCCTAGCGATGCTTCTCGTCGTTGGGGTCGTGATGATTTTCGTTTGGATTGTCACCTTCTTCAAAGGATGCATCCGTTTCTTCAAAGGTGATTCTTTCTTCGCCCCTCTCCCAGAAGATGAGCAGGTCGAGAAGATCAAAGCGGAAGAGCTCCGTAGAAAAACCGAATCAGACAAGCCAGAGCCTGCGCCAGCTCAGCCAGCCGGCCCATCTCAGGTCTATGTCCAGAACAACTACTATCAACCTCAACCTGGCCAACCAAATGGTCAAATCCCACAAAATCCACAGCAAAACATGCCTCCTTTCCAGCAGGGCTATCCTCAAGGATATCCTCAGGGCTACCCACAGCAGCCTTATGGAAACGGAATTCCGCAGCAGCCATATGGCGGCTCGATTCCACAACAGCAGCCTCCATATCCATATGCCGAACAGATCCCTTACACTGAGCCAGCCCCAGCAGAGACTGACCCAAGCAAGATGATCGAGATCACTCCGACGGAAGGAGATGACAACGAATGAGATACTATGTTGAATTTGCTTTAAGCGAAAACGATAAGAGACTCCTTTTCATCCTCCTCATCGTTTTCCTCATTATCTTCTTGCTCCTTGGACTCTTAGGTGTCCTTATCAGAACCATCTCCAAGGCTTTCTCAAGAAGAATCGACTACGAAATCCATGAAGCGGTCACAAACAGAGTCATAACCTCTCCAGAGCAGTTAAAGAAGTATGGCAGAGCGAAGAACAACAGACTCTTCTTCAAGCAAGCCATCCCTCCGTTCATCATCCTTGCCGCTTCTCTCCTCATGTACCTTATCTATTCCTTCGCCTCAGGCATCTGGGCGGAAGATTACTTCGGCCACTTCTCAAGCCTTCTCTACACTTGGGATTGGGCTAATCCAGAGAACTATGCTGACTTCTGGGGACTTACCCTGCTTCGCAGATGGCCACCGCTTCTCAACGAGCCTCACTTCGTCGCCGAATACTGGGGAGCATATATCCTTGTTCCTCTTTGGCTCACTGCCGGTATCTACTATCTCGTCGTCATCCAAGCTTATGTTGCCCGCGCGATGATGATTGAGAAGAGAAGCCACACCGTCTTCGAGAAGAGCTTAGAGGACTTCAACTACTTCAACGATACGAAAAAGGACGCCCCTGCTCAGGACGCCCAACAATCTAATAAGTAATTAGAACGCGAACATGTCTATGATTTCATAGACGATGAGCAAAGCCAAAACTATATCCAAGATGATCATCAAACCAAAGATGCGATTCTTGGATTTTTGTTTTTTCTCTTCTGGAGTTAAAGGCGCTTTGCTACGTTCCATGATTAATACTTTAACGCATTAGAGGTGCGTGGGTAAGGTTCAGTGTCGCGGATGTTGGCCATGCCGGTGATGTACATCAAGAGACGGTCGAAGCCAATGCCGAAACCGCTGTGGACGCAACCGCCGTATTTTCTAAGGTTGAGATACCACTCAAGACCTTCGGTGTTGCCGATCTTGTCCATCTTGGCTTTGAGGACATCATAACGCTCCTCACGCTGGGAGCCTCCGACGATCTCGCCTTCGCCTGGAACGAGAAGGTCAACCGCAGCAACGGTCTTTCCGTCATCGTTTTCTTTCATATAGAAGGCTTTGATCTCTTTTGGATAGTTGTATAAGAAGACAGGTCCACCGACGACTTCTTCGGTGAGATATCTTTCGTGCTCGCTCTGTAAGTCCATGCCCCACTCAATCTTGCTGTTCACGAACTTGTGTCCTTCGGCGACTGCTTTCTGGAGGAGAGCAATACCTTCTGTATATTCCATCTTACGGAAGTCAGCCTGGAGGACTTTGTGGAGCTTATCGAGGACTCCTTTATCAATCCATTTGTTGAAGAACTCCATCTCATCTGGGCAGTGATCAAGGACATACTTGATGCAGAACTTGATGCAGGATTCGATGCATTCCATATCGTCATCGAGATCAGCGAAAGCAAGCTCTGGCTCAATCATCCAGAATTCGCTGGCGTGACGGGTGGTGTTGGATTTCTCGGCACGGAAGGTTGGACCAAAGGTGTAAACATCTTTGAAGGCCATCGCGAAGGCTTCGACGTGAAGCTGTCCGGAGACAGTCAAGGAAGCACGACGGCCATAGAAGTCATTGATTGGGTCTTTGGCATCAGTTGTGACGGTGAAGACGGAGCCCGCTCCTTCAGCATCGTTGCCGGTGATTTCTGGAGTGTGGACATAAACGAAACCTCTGTCCTGGAAGAAGGTGTGGACGGCCATGGCAAGAACGCTTCTGACCCTGAACACAGCGTCAAAGGTGTTGGTGCGTGGACGGAGATAAGCTTCCTCACGAAGGAATTCGAATGAGGTCTTTTTCTTCTGGAGAGGATAATCAGGAGCAACATCGCCTAAGAGTTCGGCGGAAGTAGCCTGAATCTCGAATGGCTGAGGGAGATCTGGGGTGGCAACTGGTTTGCCTTCGAATCTCACGGCAGCACCAAATGGATATTTAGAGACTTCAGCAAAGAAAGGGCTATTAGCAGAATAGACGACCTGGATATTCTTGAAGCAAGTTCCATCGTGAAGGTGGATGAAACCGACGTTGCCGCTGTTGCGGTTGGTCCTGACCCATCCCTGAACGGTGACTTTCTCAAGTTTTGCCAATTCATCGATTGGCATGGCGTACAAATCTTTTACGCTGATGGCTTTTTTCTGCATATTTAGCTCCTCTATTGCTTTCTAGTATTCAATTAATGTGATTAATTGCAACTATCAATATCAAAATACCCTGCAAATCCTATTCGAATTTTCTGAAGTCACTGATTTTCCAGTTTGGATCCACCCCAAGGGTAAGTGGGGCGAATAACTTCTCTTTGTATAACCTCTCAGCGACCTTGGCGATCATCGCGGCGTTGTCCGTGGTGCACCAAAGAGGTGGGATGATTAACTCAATGTCGGTGTTCTTTAGGCGAAGGCCCATCTGCTCACGGAGATAGCTGTTCGCGGAGACACCTCCAGCAAGAACAACCTGTTTGACGTTATATTCCATTGCCGCGTTCACGGCCTTGTCGACGATCATTCCAATCGCGACATCCTGGAAGGACTTGGCCATATCATCAACTCTGATTTCCTCGCCCTTCATCTTGAGCTGATTCACAAGGTTGATGACGCTGGTCTTAAGACCAGAATAGGAGAAATCGTATGAGCCTTCGTGGGCTAGTGGCTTAGGAAGGTTATAGGTGTGTTTGCCAAGTTTCGAATGCTGGTCGATTGGGAGTCCGCCTGGATATGGGAAGCCAAGGACTCTTGCGACCTTGTCGTAGCACTCACCAACGGCGTCGTCTTTGGTCTCACCGATAATCTCGAAATCGAGATGGTCTTTCATGAGGACGAGTTCGGTGTTGCCACCGCTGACGATGACACAGAGCATTGGGAACTTGAATTCGCCAGCGTATTCATTCGCGTAAACGTGTCCGCAAAGGTGATGCACAGGGATAAGTGGTTTGTTATACAAAGCAGCGATTGTCTTCGCAGCCTGTAAGCCAACATGGAGGCAACCGATAAGGCCTGGGCCTCTCGTAACGGCGATGGCATCCATATCCTCAAACTTGAGGTTGGCCTGCTCTAGTGCCTCTTTGAGGCAAACGTCGATATTCTCGCAGTGAAGTCTCGAAGCGATCTCTGGCATGACTCCGCCGTATTTGGCATGAACGGCCACTTGGGAGGAGATGACGTTGCAAAGAAGCTTTCCGTCTTCGGTGATAGCGACTGCGGTCTCATCGCAGCTTGATTCGATAGCTAATATTCTCGTCATAAGATGCACCTCACCATGTAGATAGCGTCCTCACCATCCGAGTAATAGAGTTTCTTCTTCGTGATGGTTTTGAAGCCGTTCTTCTCGTAGAGCTCGATAGCCGCGACATTCGATTCACGGACTTCGAGGGTGATATTCTCAACTGGTTCTTCTTGTTTCTTGCAGACCTCAACCATCTTCTCGATCAAGGCTTTGGCAATGCCGTTCCTACGGTATTCGCTGGCAACGCAGATTCTTGCGATCGAAGCGCTGTCGAAGGTGATGAAGAAGTCGATGTAGCCAACCACTTCATCTTCGATGGTCGCACTATAGAGGTTGGCGATTGGATTCTCTTTGCTCTCATAGACAACCTGCTCTAAAGGCCATGGATCATGAAAGCAAGCCGCCTCAAGCATGGCGATCGCTTGGAGTTCGCTTTCTTTGCTTTTGTGAATCTGGATCGGCTTCATTCTAGTAGAGGTCCTTTAGGTAAACAGGCTTAGCGGCAATAACATCCTCGACAAGGTTCCTTTCGATGTCGCTTTTAGCGAGAATCTCAAGGTTCTTGGTTGGCTTTGCTTCAAGACCAAGATAGGCAACATCGCCGCAGACTTTGTATTCAGGATGCTCATTGATATATGAAAGCACCGCGGAATTGTCGGCGATTTTGTCTTCAAGGATGATGTTTTCTTTATCGTAAACACCGAAGTAAGATCTCTTGCTTCTGGCGTTCATTAAACAAATGGATGGCTCGTTCTCATCCTTAAGAGCTTCAAGGCTTGAGACGAGGTAGAGAGGTACGTTCAAAGCGAACGCGGAGATTTTGGCGACGGTCAAAGCAATACGGACACCGGTATATGAACCAGGTCCTTTGGCAGCGATGACTTTCTCGATATCGCTTCTGGTGAGGTTATTTCTCTTGAGAAGGATATCAAGTTCGTTAACAAGGAACTCGGATTGTTTCTGCCAGGCATCATAAACAACTTGGTCGATGACCTTGTGGTCTTTGGCCAAGCCGATTGAGAGGTTGGTGCTGCTGGTGTCTAAAAGCAAGGAAACCATTAGAACGCCTCCTTCACTGCTTCGACGATCTTATCTAGACGTGGGCAATTGCTTTCCACGCTGATCTCACGGGCATCTCCGCCTTTGTGGCTAAGAGAGATGACGAGATATTCATCAGGCCAAAGAGGTTCGATGTACTGTGGCCACTCAATGAAGGTGACGCCATCGCCCTCGATGAACTCCTCTAAGCCAAGCTCGATGTTCTGGCCTTCAAGGCGATACGCATCGATGTGGTAGAGAGGAAGGGTTCCTTTGAAATAGCACTTCATGATGTTGAAGGTTGGGGAGATAACGTCCTCATTGACCTTAAGGGCTTCAGCAACTCCACCGACTAAAGTGGTCTTGCCAGCACCTAAATCACCTTTAAGCAAAACAACATCTGATGGAGCGAAAAGAGGGGCGATGATTGCGCCTAACTTTCTTGTTTGTTCCTTTGAATTAGATGTAAAAGTGAATTTCATGCCCGATACCTCAGAGCGAAAAAATTATATGCTCTTTTTTGGCGTTTTAAAGAAGAAGGCAAATAGTAACTATTTGTTCTTCGGTTGATACGACTCGACGAATGGTCCGGTTTGGTCGAGGAACTTCTGGTAGATCCTCTTTATGTCTGAGTCGATGAATGGGAATTTTTTGCCCTCCATCAAAGAGTGGATGTCTTTGGCGGCTTTCTTGATGACAGATTTGAGGTCATCGCTATAGCCATAGAGGACAGCGTGGTGCTCGAACTCTTGCTCATCAAGGACCTTGATGGCTTTGTCGGGGAAGAGTTTGAGATCGAGATCGTAATCGATGTAACGGAGGAACCCTTGGTCGGAGATGGTTGGGCTAGCGATGTTCGCATAGTAGCAATATCCGTTAGCCTTCCTCATCGCGATGACGTTGGTCCACTTCTTCTTGAAGAGAATGAAAACGGCATGCTCATTGGTCATCCAGCGGCGGCCATCGCTTTCAGTGACCAAAGAAGATTTGGAGCATAAAGCCCAATACTCGTCGGTTTCCTCAGCTAAATAAGCCGGGCTCCATTGACGGTGGAGTTGTCCGTTATGTTTATATGCTTGGACGTTAATCCAACGTAAAAAACGATTCATATTTACTACCAGTGATTCAAGCTGCTTGCTAAGCAAGTCTTCTTTATTATTGTGAACTGCGAAAAGGTGGAGCGCAACAAAAAGCCCCTAAACAATGTTAGGGGCGTTTTCCAATCGGTTTTAGATGTTCTTGTAGATGATTGTCTGAACGAAACGGCAGACCTCACGGCACTTGTCTGACATCTCTTCAAGCATCGTATAGAAGGCTTCGTGTTTGTAGATGGTCAAGGCATCGAGATCTGTGCGGCGATAGAGAGCGGATACATCACTGATGTATTCAGTATCGCTATCCTCCTCTAAACGGATGACGTTCTTAAGAACCGGGAAGATGACTTCTTTATCAAGGAAGTGAGGGAAGCATTTAAGAGCTTCTTCGGTGGCCCTAAGCGACTTAAGGGTGAGTTCCATGAATGGGATGGCATCAGGTGGAAGCTCTTTAAAGTCGTATAGATAGAGCTTGAGCGAGAGTTCTTCAACAGCGTCGGTGATGTCATCGATCATCGTGAGAAGGGAAAGGATATCTTCTCTGTCGATTGGGGTGATAAATTCCTCCATAAGCTTTTCGGTTGTCGCATGCTTTTTCTTGTCTGCGGCGTGCTCGATCTCATGGACGGAAGTTTTGATTTCCCAAAGTTTCTCATGATCGAAATTCTTCATGAATTCAAGAATGTGCTCACCGCATTCAACTGAGAAATGAGCGAGCTCTGGGAATGAGTCGAAGTAGTAATTGGATTGAACTTTTTTGCCCATTTTGAAACTCCTTTATTACTTGAAGATGGCCGCAAAGAGAGCGGTCAAACCAAATCCGATGATGGCCGTGCCAGGGAAGATAGCGATCCATGAAAGAACCATCTGGCCGGCTTTACCCCACCTTACGCGGCGAGGATTGCGTTGGGCTCCAACACCCAAAATAGCGGTCGCCTTGATGGTGCCGCTAGAGATAGGAAGGCCGAATACTGTGGCGACGATTAAGCCAACGCCAGCTGCAATATCCGTGGCAAATCCCTGATATTTATGAAGTTTGGCCATTCCGGAACCCATCGTTTTGATGATGGATTTTCCACCCATGAGGGTGCCGCCAAAGATGACAATGGCAACCGGAAGGACGATCCACCACATACCCTGCATGGCGTTGAAATCGGCTGGAACATAATCCGCTCCGCCAACCTTAAGCATGACAGCAATGACCATGAAGACACCAAGGAACTTGGCGCCATCCTGAAGGCCGTGGGCTAAAGACATAAGAGCGCTAGCAACGACCTGGCCTCTCTTGAAGAAACGGCTGGTCGCGCCACGAGTAAGCTTTCTGCAGATAAGGACGATAAGCCAAACGATTCCATAACCGAGGGCGAATCCAACGATGATGGAACCGAAGAAACCAATCAAGACCTTGATCCAGCTGTTAAGGGAAACGGCCTCAAACCAATTGGCTGAGCCAGAGATGGCAGCAAGGCCGATAGCAGAACCGGTAAGACCACCCACCAAAGCGTTGCTTTGTGAGGATGGGAAGCCAAAGTAAGTGCAGATAAGGGAAAGGATGACGTTGGCAAGGAGGCCGAACGCAATCGCGATGAACATTTGATTGAGCGTGATGCCGCCCAAAGTGTTGAACTGAACGATGCCTGCGACCGTTGAGGAAACATCTCCCAAAGGGAGAACAGAAGCTAAGAAGCCTGCGGCCAATGTGCCAAGGAGGTTGCCTAAAGCAGCCATAAGAATGGCCCATTTTGGCTTCATGCAACGTGTGGTTACGCAGGTTGCGATGCAATTAGGAACATCTGTCCAACCATTCATGAAAACCACGCCGAGGTCAAAAATGATTGCAACGTAAGCCCATGGATATTGGTTACAGAGTTCGAAGAATTTTGCGACTTCCATGATTTAAATATAGCAAACGAAGACTACCTCAATAAATCGATGAGCTTGAGAACCTTTTTTAAATCGCCAGCGTACTGGACGGTTGGTTTTGGATCGAATGGCTTCTCAAGAGCGATGACCATTAAGTCATCTTCGTAGCCCATCGCGAAATAAGTCATGCCTTCACGAATAGAAATAGCCATATCGACAAAAGTCTTGTTGGTTTTGAATTCGTTTAAGGCTTCTCTCACTTTTGGAGTGATGACTTTCTCAGTGCCTTTATCGCCATAGATGACGATGTTTTTGGAGTCAGAGAAAACCTTTCTCTCCGCCAAGTTGGTCGGAGGAAGGGCTCTCTTATTGCCTTTGAAGTAGATGAGAATATCAGATCCTTTGTAATCGTTGGTGGTGTAAAGATACTTGCCAACGAAAACGGTGCGAAGGGTCTTTCCAAGAACAACCTGGGCAGCGGCATCGCAGACCTTAATGGTCTTTTCGTGGTAATCGAAAGTGTAGGTAGCGCGACTGCCGACTTTGCCGACGTCTTTGTAGAGGTCGCAGTTCTTGAGTTCCTCTTCGTCGATCTTGTTGTCGATGCTTCCCTGGAGGTTTTCGATGTCCTCTGGGAAACAATAGGCGTTCACGTGCTCGTAGTACTCACGGAAGTAGCGGTTCATCGCACCCTGGACGTTTCTTCTCCAGAAGAAGTTGAAAACGAGGAGACCAACGAGGCCGACACCGCAAGCGATGAGGGCGATTAACATTGAGTTTTCTTTGAGAGCTTCGATAGCGTTTGGAATGAGCCAACCGCAGACAATTAAAAGAATGCAAACACCAGAGACAATCCACTTAACGATGTTCGACTTGTGGTAGACCTTGTAGAACTCCTGACGGGCAAGCTCGACTTGGCCGAGATTCTCGTCTGGATACTCGATTGTGATCTTTCCTTTTTTGCCTGGGGCGGGAGCCTCTTCTTCCTCCTCAGGTTCTTCAGAATGAAGATCAATTGTCTCTTCTGGTTCTTTCTCCTCGACTGGAGCAGGTGCTGGTTCAGCAGTTTTTATTTCGTCAGCGAAGTCGCTTTCTTCTTCGACTTCGTCAATTTTCTTTTCTTCAATATCGGTCATAAACAGTGCCTTTCGTCTAGGGCACTATAACACAATATTGGGCAAATTAATAAATTAATTTCCTTGTTCTTCGACTGGGAAACGTCTATTAACCCTGAGTAATGGGCCATAGATTGCCATGAGAATAATGAAGGCGGCAGCGCCACTTGCTGGGATGTAGCCGGCGTTGTAGATAAAAGCTTCAACAAAGGATGTTTTCCAAAGGACAACAGAGCTGATGCTGCTGCCAAAAAATCTGATAGCAGTCGCAAGAATGCCGCCGACAGCAATAAAGATTAAACCTTTGACGTTGTAGAATCTCTGGTCTTTGCCAACGATAAGAGGTTTGAAAAAACCAAGAACGGCGACAGAGCCAAAACCAATGAGATAGTCGAATGGATAGCTAGCGAATCCCCAGCCATCGGTGAAGCAAGTAAGAAGACCGTAGATGATGCCACCACAAACGAGTCCGTGGAATGGGCCGTGTCTTAAAGCAATGACAAATAAAGGAAGCATCTGGAGGTTGATGGAACCACCAGTGGTGCCTACTGGGATCTTAAGGAAGTTTAAGGCGAAGGCTGTGGCGATTAAGATCGCATCTTCAGCCATGCTGCGGATTGTCATAGGCATCTTCTGGAATGAGTGGCTGATAGCGAAGACGGCCGCGGCAATAGCAAAGGAGAAGGAGAGGGCAAGACCAGTGAAAAGTTCGGTCTCGGCATTCATGGTTTCGTTGTAAGTGTTTGGAACCAAGAACAAGAGAGCGGCGCCAAGGAGAAGAGAAAGAACCGCACCTGATTCGCAAGCAGGAATTTTCTTACCAAATATCACTAAAGGCAAAGCGATGACAAGAAGAGCAAAGGCAGCGACAAACACATACTGGAAAGCGCTAGCTCCAAAGAGGTCCCACATAAAGAAGAAACCATCTACATCGTCCGAGATTTCATACTTGAGAAGTGGCAAAAGCAAAGAAGCAATTGCAAGGACACTTAGGACAATCGAGACGAGATTTGTCCAGGATTTTGCGGTTTTTTTACCGCTTTGAACATTGATTTGTTCGTTTTCCATAAAAAAATACCTCCGTACCTGAATACGAAGGAATGAATAAACGCACTACCTCCGCCAGCATTACCTGGATCAGGTTCCGTCGAGTCGAAGAAGACTCCTCTCAGCCAACTTACTGGTGGCTCCGGTCTCGAATAGTTTATCTCACTTTATTTGCCAGTCAATAGGTGTGGTACCGCTTTCAGTCAAATAGGCGTTGCACTTGCTGAAAAGGTGCTGTCCAAACCACCCTCCCCTATTGGCGGAAAGTGGCGATGGGTGAACAGATGAAAGAACGATGTGTTTTGGATTCGTGACCTTTGAGGCGTACTTCTTCGCGAAGCCTCCCCAAAGCATATAAACGATTGGCTGATCTAGACTCTCAACATACTTGAGAACGTCATCCATGAACTTGTCATATTCAGGACGGACATGGGAAAGAGGGATGCCCGCTCTTACAGAGAGGTAAGCGTTCAGAAGAAGAACGCCTTGCTCTGCCCATGGAGTCAGATCACCATTATCAAAGTTCATTTTGCAGCCGATGTCTTTCTCGATTTCTTTATAAATATTTATAAGAGAAGGCGGGATATCGATTCCTCTAGGAACGCTGAAGGACATGCCCATCGCCTCACCTGGGTTGTGGTATGGGTCTTGGCCAATGACAACAACCTTCAAAGTGGATGGGTTTGTGAACTTAAAAGCCTGGAACATCATGTCCCTTGGAGGGTAAATGACGTGAGCTTCGTATTCCGCATCAAGAAAACGATGGAGGGAGGCAGAGTACTCTTCTCCTGCGACTTTATCGAATAGTTTCTTCCAATCTTTGATCACGTTATTCATTATGGGTGTTTTCGTTTCAAAAGCCCACAATCAATAATTGTGGAGGAAGACACTCATTTGCTTTATAATTCTTCTTGCTTTGAAAAAGCAGATTGTGAATTGAAAAAGGAGAAAATAACCTATATGCCGTTCATTGAATCGATTCACGCCCGTCAAATCATTGACTCCCGTGGAAATCCAACTGTCGAAGTTGAAGTCACTACCGAAAGCGGCGCTTTCGGAAGAGCTGCCGTCCCAAGTGGCGCCAGCACCGGTGAAAGAGAAGCTTTAGAGCTTCGCGATGGCGATAAGAGCTACTTCGGTGGTAAGAGCGTCCTCAAGGCTGTTGAGAACGTCAACAACATCATCGCCCCAAAACTTATCGGTACCAACGTCATGGAACAGGTCCTCATCGACAGAACCATGATCGAACTCGATGGCACCGAAACCAAGAAGAACCTTGGTGCCAACGCCATCCTTGGTGTGTCCCTTGCTTGTGCAAAGGCCGCCGCTGACTACCTCGGCATCCCACTCTACCGCTACATCGGTGGACCAAACGCCAAGAAACTTCCTGTCCCAATGATGAACGTCATCAATGGCGGCAAGCACGCTGACAGCGCTGTCGAATTCCAGGAATACATGATCATGCCAGCCGGTGCCAAGACCTTCCACGATGCCATCCAGATGGGTGCTGAAGTCTTCGCCGCTCTCAAGAACATCCTTAAGAAGAAAGGCGACATCACTTCCGTCGGTGATGAAGGTGGATTCGCTCCAAACCTCGTCAAGACCGCCGAAGAAGAAGCCGCTATCAAAGCCAACAAGGCTGATCCTTATGGCTTAGAAGCCGACAACGAAGAGCCACTTGAACTCCTCGTCGAAGCCATCAAAGCCGCTGGCTACGTCCCAGGCAAGGATATCTTCCTTGGTATGGACCTTGCTTCCTCTGAGCTCTACAACGAAGAAGGCAAATACTTCTTCTGGAAGCACTACGAGAAAGCCTCCAAAGAAGGCAAAGTCAACAAAGCTGACTTCACCAAGACCACCGATGAGATGATCGAAATCATCGCCCACTTCGCTGAGAAGTACCCACTCATCACCGTCGAAGACGGCCTCAGTGAGAATGACTGGGAAGGCTGGAAGAAACTCACCGCCAAGCTCGGCAGCAAAGTCCAGCTCGTCGGCGACGACCTCTTCGTCACCAACAAGCTCTATGTCGAGAAAGGCATTGAGATGGGTTGCTCCAACTCCGTCCTCGTCAAGGTCAACCAGATCGGTTCCTTAACCGAAACCCTTGATACCTGCGAGCGTGCCATGAGAAATGGCTGGACCTGTGTCGTCTCCCACCGTTCCGGTGAGACCGAAGATGCCACCATCGCTGACCTCGTCGTTGCTCTCAACGCCGGCCAGATCAAGACTGGTTCCATGTCCAGATCCGATCGTATTGCCAAATACAACCAGCTCCTCCGCATCGAAGAAGAGCTTGGCGATACCGCCGAATACCCAGGCATCAAAGCCTTCTACAACCTCAAGAAATAAGTTCTCTTGAAACTCTAAGGAGCCGCCTCAAAACGGCTCCTTTTTTGATATAATCCTTTTGAGGTAATAACCATGATCAAAGGATTAATGCTTTTAGCGGACGGCTTTGAGGAAACCGAAGCCATCTCCACGCACGACATACTCACGAGAACGCACGAGATCGAAGTCACCTATGTCTCCATCTCTGATTCTTTATTCGTTAAGAGTTCTATGGGACTCAAGGTTGAGGCTTTAGGTCTCTTGAAAGACGTTAAAGCGGAAGACTATGACTTCATCGTTCTTCCTGGTGGCAAGGTCGGTGTCGAGAACATCAAGAACTCCCCTGCTGCTATTACGATGATTAAGAGATTCCACGACTTAGGAAAGAAGTACTACGCGATCTGCGCAGCTCCTTCGATCCTTGGAGAGCTTGGCTATCTAGATGGCAAGAATTACGTCTGCTTCCCAGGCTTCGAAAAAGGAAAAGGCAACTGGACAGACAAAGGCTCTATCATTGATGGAGACCTTGTCACAGGCCGCTCAATGAATTACACGATTGAGTTCGCTTCAAATATCGTAAGAGTCCTCCTAGGCGAGGAAGCGCTCAAAAGAATTGAGCACGGAACAAAAGGCATCTAAAAGAAAAAGCCCCGCGATTTGCGAGGGCTTTTTTGTTTTTTCTCTATTATTTCGTGTAGAGACGGTGGGCTCTGCTGATGGCCTCTTCGGTGACGTCGATTCCAAGCTTTTTGAAGGTATTGAAATCGGTTTCCTGAAGGATGACGGAGCTATGGACCTGGCAGCCTTTTAATTTTGGAAGCTGCTTGAGGGCAATATTAGCAAGAGGGTTGCTGTTGGCCTGAATGGCAAGAGCGATGAGAACCTCTTCGGCGTGGAGCCTTGGGTTGTGGTTGTTAAGCGAATTGACTTTGAGGTCTTGGATTGGCTTGATGACCTCTGGGGAGATAAGAGGAATCTTATCGTCGATTTTGGCGAGGGTCTTAAGAGCGTTGAGAAGGACAGCGGCAGAAGAACCGAATAATGGGGATCTCTTGCCACAGACGATCTTCTTGTTTGGAAGCTCGAGAGCGCAGCATGGGACACCGGTGATTTCCTCTTTCTTAAGGCAGGCGGCAACGACCTTGCGGTCGGCGGTGCTGATGCCAAGAGTGTTCATAAGCATCTCTTCTTTGATGACGGCCTCATCTTTGAACTTGCCTAAGAAGTTATTCTTCTTGGCCTGGTAGTATCTACGGATGATCTCGGCTTTGGAGGCTTCAACGGCGGCTTCTTCGTTCTTGATGGCGAAGCCAATCATGTTGACGCCCATGTCGGTTGGAGAGTTGTATGGGCTCTTGCCGTAGATCTTCTCGAAGATGGCTTTGAGAAGAGGGAAGGTCTCAACGTCACGGTTGTAGTTAACGGCTTGCTTGCCATAGGCCTCAAGGTGGTATGGGTCGATCATGTTGACGTCTTCAAGATCGGCGGTAGCGGCCTCATAAGCGAGGTTGACCGGATGCTTGAGAGGGAGGTTCCAGACTGGGAAGCTTTCGTATTTGGCATAGCCAGCATGGATTCCCCGTTTGTTATCGTGATAAAGCTGAGAGAGGCAGGTCGCCATCTTTCCGCTTCCAGGACCTGGAGCGGTAACGACGACGATTGGTCTAGTGGTTTCGATGTATTCGTTTCTTCCAAGGCCTTCTTCGGAAACGACGAGTGGGATGTTGCTTGGATATCCGGCGATCTCGTAGTGTTTGTAAACCTTGATTCCGTTGTTGGTGAGCTTGGTGATGAAGGCATCAACAAGAGGAAGAGGCTGATAGAAAGAGAAGACGACACTACTAACGTAGAGCTCGACTTCCTTATATGCATCAATAAGTCTCTCGACTTCGGATTGATAGGTGATTCCAAGGTCATTTCTGACTTTGTTGGTATTGATATCGTTGGAGTTGACGACTATGACAACTTCAACCTTGTCCTTCATGCCTAAAAGCATGTGGAGCTTGGTATCTGGCTTAAATCCTGGGAGGACTCTGCTGGCGTGGTAGTCGTCGAAGAGCTTACCGCCGAACTCAAGGTAGAGCTTGTCACCGAATGAGGCGATTCTCTTTTGAATGTTCTCTCTTTGAACTTTTAAATACTTGTCACAATCGAACGCTATCTTAGCCATATGTTCAGCCCTCTAGAATACTAGATTAATATACACTTCATATATATGAACGTGGAAGAAAAAACGTCTCTCGACGGTGAAAAACTTTTATCAAATAAGCACTTCCGCTATTCAGCGCGTTTTGCGTTCTTTTTCGGAGATTTCTGAAGGGCTTCGGCTTCAAGGCGCCTCTTTCTTTTCTCCATTTGTTCTTTGAGGAACTTCGCTTCCAGTTCTTTGTGCTTCTTATGTTCCTCTTCCTTTTGTTTCGCTACTTCTTCGAAATGCACTTTGACCTTCTCTTGCATTTCATCGTCTTTGAACTTGATAAAACCGTTATGGTAAGCAAGATCAAAAGAATAGAGCCTGCCATTGCTGAGCTGGAGGTATTGTCCGTCTATGTTCATGATGGTGAGTGTCATGCCTTCTGAGGTGATAACCTTTTGGCCAACGATTGTGTTGATATCCATAAGTATCCTCCAATCCTGTAGCGTCGGAAAAATGTACGTGTTACCGCTCATCCGCTAACTTCCGAGCGGTTAATGTATGTTTCCTTTATTACATAATACCTCATTTTTTGCCTAAATTGTAAGAAATCGGAAAAAGGTCGATTAGAGCAAACAAAAAGCGACCCAAGTGGGCCGCTCAGTGTGATTTGTTTTTATGCAACGGCAACAGCGTAAAGGACAACTCTAATGATCGTTGCCACAAGAGCCAAGGAAAAAAGGCTGCCATAAACATAACCAAAAATCGAAATCGGCTTAGATGAGCTCTTGGTAAGCATGCCAAACGAAAGAGGGGCAAGCGGAGCCGTAATTAAAACGATCAAGAGGCAGCCACCCAAGAACGGCAAGGACAAGAAGATGACGGCAAATATTGCCGCAAACGCCGTTCCCATATCTTCACCTTTAGCGGCATCCACTATCTCTTTGAAGTTGATGCTCCAGATGAACATTGAGACGTAAGCGACAATAACAATTGCAATCGTCGCAGCAACAAATAAAGCAGTGCGTTTAGGTTGGGAAGGTTTCTTTTCTTCTTCGATTATTTCTTCCATGGATAAACTCCTTTGGTGTTGCCTTTAGTTTACAGCGCTTCCCCAAAAAATAAAGAAAAAGGGGTTTTGTAAGAAATAACCCCCGCAAATCCCGCTTAAATTCAAAAGCTATTAATGCATTTCGTTGAATATCGCCGTAAAGGTTAGAGTTCCTCCGGCATAGTCACCGGCAGGGAACGAATCCATCTCTTCAAAGTAGATGTCAGTGTCTGTTTCTTCGCAATGCCATCCATAGAATTCCATTATTCCGCCTTCCTCTTCAGGCTCTGGTGCTTCTGGAGTGTTTTCGTGGTAATAGATGCCTTCATAGCCTTCGGACGCCTCCTGATAATCATCTTGGAGAACGGTCCCATCGTAGTTTTTAAAGATGACGTGAACAGATTCGGCATAGATGGTGAAGATCATGTAAATGTCCATGTCTTCGGTGATCGTGAATTCCTGGTTGCTCTCAATAGTGTTGCCATTAGCGTCTTCGAAATGATCGAGCTCATAGCAACCATTTGCATCTGGCTCTTTCCAGAAGTCCTCACTGCCAACATCGCTTCCATCGATGCTCCACGTCTCACCATAGGTGGTAGAAGAATAATACATCGCGCTTTGACCATCGTAGAACGTGACTGTGTACAGTCTCTCTTCTTCAACGAAGCAAGCGTAGTACCAGGCGTCTTCTGTAACGGATGGGAATTCACGTAATCCGTTCGTGCCGTTAGGCACGGTGTCCCATCCAACGAAGATATATTGGATGGTCTCCGTTGGTTCTTTCTGAGGATCGTCGTAAGGATAGTAAACCTCATCGCCAGAATAGGCGTACTGGGTGGCTAATACTTCGGTGCCGTCTTCATTGAGGAAGGTAACCGTGTATTCGCCTTCGACATATGTCGCGGTGAACGTTAAAGTCTGTCCACCGTAATTCGACGCATCAAGCTCATACATCTCGTTGTTGGTTATCAATCGGTCATCCATCTCTTCGCAGGTCCATCCAAGGAAGATGTACTTCGGATCATCGGCAGTCGGACCTTCTCTTGTAGGAAGCGAATAGTCGTAATAGATGCCGTAATAGGCCATCTGATAGTTGTCTTGGAGGACGGTTCCATCGTAATCAATGAAAACCGTGTGGACAGATTCAGCGGTAACTACGTAGGTGGCGTAGATCTCCAAATTATCCGTGATGGTTATTTCGTCATAGCCAAAGATTATGTTGCCGTTTATGTCTTCGTAGTGATCAAAGCTGTAGCAGCCATTTTCATCTGCCTCTTTGTAGTGGTCGTAGCCGGCGGCTTCGCTTTCATCGATGCAGAAGGTCTCTCCGTAAGGCACCTCTACTTGCAAAATGGTGTAATCACCATCGTAGATGGTTACGGTGTAGATCTTCTCGCCAAAGACAGCATAGTAGTCTCTGTCTTCGAAGGCGTACATCTCGCCATCATATGGTTCTCCTCCGACTGAGTTCGCCCAGCCTAAGAAGTAGGTTTTGGTATCGCTGCTTCTTCTATTGGCTTCCTCATCGAGGTTTGTTTCGCCTGCGTAGAAGACCTGTTCACCATATGGGATGGTTTGAGTGTCCCAAAGGACGGTGCCGTCATCGTTATAGAAGTTGAAGGTAACATATGTTACAGGAGCGCTGTAGGCGTAGTTCTTTTGGAAATATGGCTTCGGAGAAGGCTCTCCGTCGAAGGTGCTTAGAGCGTAAATGGTTAAGGTAAGTCCACTGTCTCCGCCTTCAAGTCCGCCGACATAGAAGGATTGGGTCGCGCTTAAATCAGAGATCTCATAGACCCTTCTAAGCTGCTCGCGCTCTTCATCGTAATCGTCTTCGAATGGATTGCCGCTCGCATCGGTTATCTCAGGATACGATGAATAGTTGTCGATGATTTCGGCATAGATCGAACCGTCTTTGTAGTAATGGCCTGGATCGTCAATGCTGATCGTTCCATCAAGACACTGGGTCTCTTCGTTAAGAGAGAAGTCCGCAGTGATAACAAAGTCAGAGGCCGGAATATCGTTGGTCTTAACTCTTTCGCTGAAGACGTCGTAGGTATTGTCTCCGTCTATGACTGAGACGGAAAGGCGGTAGGTTGTCAATGGGGTGAGATCGGTGAATCTTCCTTCCTCAAAAGCAAAGAAACCTTCATCGTTATCTGCCATCTCTTCCTCAGGGAAATAGGATTCGAGCTTAAAGAACTGCTCATATTTCTCAAGACGGTTTTCAAGAACTACGACAG
>JAEEGJ010008524.1_pt1 | contig 28201 bp, 24 predicted proteins | sample 8958761 | NCBI WGS metagenome assembly JAEEGJ01 (sample SAMN16246546, study PRJNA631951) | gut metagenome | biome: gut microbiome; feature: rumen; material: RS-attached | host: Bos | place: Iran: Karaj | collected 2018-10
CACCTGCTTTGCACCGCCGGCTTTATGCCGGCGCGGTGTCGAACATTTTAAGGCCCGATGGGCCTTAATTGAAAAAGGATAGGGTTGTTTGCCCTATCCTTTTTCAAACAAGCGTCCGCGAGGTGATTCGAACACCCGACCTACCGCTTAGGAGGCGGTCGCTCTATCCAGCTGAGCTACGCAGACTCATCGCCTTTCAGACGACTTCATTATATTATCAGATTTTAAGAAAGAATTCTATAACAAAATACTTATGCAAAGAACTGCTGACTCCATACCACAGAGTTGTATTACTCAGTCGGATAATTGATATATCCCTGTAACCAGATCAGTCCCTTAAATCTTCGTCCGACTGCCGGTTCGCCGTAAAGATCCTTCTTATTGATACATACATCAAGCAGAATGTCATTACATTCCAATTGCAGTCTGTATATCTTCTCACCCGTAAGCTGATTGGTCAGTATCTCAGTCTCTTTGATCTCTCCCAAAATTGAATACTGATCGCACTCCACACCATACGGCATAAAACTCGTATCCACTATGGTAAAGATATCTTCTTTCTGTATCTTCTTGGATATGGCCGTATATGTGTCCATATCATCCAGGGTCAGATTTTCCAAAGCCTCTTCATCACCGTGCCTTGCTGCTTCGATGAGTCGGCTGCGGTTCTTAACGGCTTTGGTCGCCCGTGCCTTAGTGTCCTCATTTTTTGCCAGAGGCATAACTATGGTTCCCGATACAGACAGAGCGGAAAGCATTACCGACGTTCCGTGTATCGGAAGAAGTCCCGCATTCTTGGCCCTGATATAGGGAATAATATTCTGAAGATAGAATATAATCGTCACACCGATCTTCGGATCATCGAAAACACCTGCGTAAGATTCCTTAGCCGCATGACGCTCAACTGTCACATCCTCGTATGAAGATATGATGTTGCCCTTCAGATATGGATATGAATATTCATAAAAAAACTGATTGTTCTCGTCAAACTCACCGCATACGGCTATACCGATGCCGGGGGCGAACTCTTTGCAGAAAACAGCCAACATTGTGTCATCGGATATCGATGTGTAAGTTCTGGTATCTGCTTCTATCGCTATCTTCTGGACGAGCGATTCATAGTCGACTCTTCCTATAGATTCAGAAAATCCGACTGCACGCAAAAACTTGTGCATATCAACCTCTGTTATTTCTTAACTATCTTTTCCATTCCGCCCATGTAAGGTCTGAGTACCTCAGGTATCCTTACGGAACCGTCTGCCTGAAGATTGTTCTCCAAGAATGCTATAAGCATTCTGGGCGGTGCAACTACAGTATTGTTAAGTGTATGTGCAAGATACTTCTTGCCGTCTTCACCGTTAACTCTGATCTTAAGTCTTCTTGCCTGAGCGTCTCCTAAGTTAGAGCAGCTACCGACTTCGAAGTACTTCTTCTGTCTCGGGCTCCATGCCTCAACGTCACAACTCTTAACCTTAAGATCGGCCAGATCTCCCGAGCAGCACTCAAGAGTTCTTACCGGTATATCAAGTGATCTGAACAAATCTACCGTGTTCTGCCACAACTTGTCATACCACATCATTGAATCTTCGGGCTTACAGATAACTACCATCTCCTGCTTCTCAAACTGATGGATTCTGTATACGCCTCTTTCCTCAAGACCGTGTGCACCCTTTTCCTTACGGAAGCAGGGTGAATATGATGTCAGAGTCTTGGGAAGTTCTTCTTCTTTAAGTATTGTATCGATGAACTTACCGATCATTGAATGCTCGCTGGTTCCGATAAGATACAGATCTTCGCCCTCTATCTTATACATCATGGCTTCCATCTCGGCAAAACTCATAACACCCGTAACCACATTGGATCTGATCATAAAAGGAGGTACACAATAAGTGAAGCCTCTGTCTATCATAAAATCTCTTGCATATGTGATAACTGCGGAATGGAGTCTTGCTATATCTCCCATGAGATAATAGAAACCGTTACCCGCAACTCTTCTTGCAGAATCAAGATCAATTCCGTTAAAGCTCTCCATTATATCGGTATGATAAGGAATCTCAAAATCCGGTACAACAGGATCGCCGTACTTCTGTATCTCTACATTGCAGGTATCATCTTTACCTATCGGAACAGAAGGATCGATTATCTGAGGAATCACCATCATAATCTTTGTGATCTTCTCCTCAAGCTCTCCCTCTGCGCTCTCAAGCTCTGCAAGTCTTGCGGAATTAGCAGCAACTTCTGCCTTCTTCGCTTCGGCCTCTTCTTTCTTGCCCTGTCCCATAAGTGCGCCTATCTCTTTGGCTGCCTTATTCTTCATGGCACGCAGATTGTCAGCTTCTGCCTGAGTCTCTCTGGCCTTTTTATCCAGTTCTATTACTTCATCCACAAGCGGCAGTTTATCATCCTGGAACTTCTTTTTGATATTCTCCTTTACCGCATCAGGATTCTCTCTTAAAAATTTGATGTCTATCATGTCATCTCTCCAATCTTGTATATTTCTAACAGTGTGTTATGTTAACCTATATTCGGCTTTATGAATACACTGTTATGTTCCATCAGATCAATTATTATCTTCTCGGTTATCAGGTTTCCTGCCTTGTCAGACAAAAGTCTGAGTACGGGTCTTTCCGGAAAGCCTTTATTCTGTCCCACTACCATGGCACGCTCGCCGTTACTTGTAATAACAACGGTTCCGGCCGGATAAACTGCAACGAAAGAGAAGAGTTCATCGACTACTTCTTTTTTAAAACTCTGTCCCTTATAAATCTTAAGGTACTCTATTACCTCATGTACCTTAAGTCTCTCATAACCGATTCCGCAAATGACTTCATCGAAAAAGTCACAGACCTGGACTATACACTGTTCTATCGGTTGATTAGCCGTATGAAGCGGATATCCGGATCCGTCTATTCTTTCATGATGACCCAGAATAATATCCTTACTGCATTCCGTAAGCCAGTCTTCGTTCTGAATTGCTGAAAAACCGTATATCGGATGCTTCTTATACTCTCCGATCTCTTTTTCACTAAGTTCCGGAATATTTTTATTCTCATATTCCACGGTTATATATCGAAGACCAATCTCATGTAATAAGCAACCGACTCCCAGTTCTCGTATCAGACCCTGATCAAGCTTCATCCTGAGTGCGACAAGCATCGAAAGAGAACATACACTGATTGAATGCTCATATATATCGGCACTTCGTTCCCTTATCTCATATATCTGTGCGACAACCTCTTCATCTTCCAGAATATTGCTTATGATATCTTCGGCAGTATTGGTAAGCTTCGCCATCTCCGAATTATCCGCATTGTATGTATGTTTGGATATAATGGTTCGCACCTGGTTACGGCACTTTTCCTTAACCTCTTCCTTAAGTATCTCAGCATCTTCTTCAGAAATACGGTCTTCTTCTATATATACTTCCTTAACGCCTATGTCCGAAAGCTTCTCAATATACTCTTTTTTTAAGACGGTTCCCTTAGGTAACAGTTCATTATATTCTTCGGTAACTATTGCCCTGGCAAGTGTTTTTCCTTCGGCCAGAATATTAAGTTCGACCAGTTTCATAAATAATTACCTGCGGATTCTATTCCTGAGACATAGCCTGTTCCAAAGCTTCTTTTTCTTCCTTACCAAGCTCTACTTCGCATACTCCTTCGGTTATCACCTTAGTATACATGTAACAACCTTCCGCACTATGAATTGAGTTAAGGATAAAACCGTTATAATCTTCATCCAGCAAAACAAGAGCAAAACTTAACATTCCGCCCATTTGCTGATATGCATCATATCTGACAAGTCCGATATTCTGAAAATCTCTTTTTTGCTTCTTATACAGTACCTTGATATCTTTTCTGTTAAGAGTAATCTTTTCTTTTAATGCCTTATTGTCATTATAGAGATTTATTATATCTTCTTCCAAGCTCGTGGCTTCTTTGCCTCTCATGAAGATCTGATATTTTCTTCTGAGCTTCTCTTCTTTGGTTATAAAAACAATTAAAAGAACTATGGCTGCGATCAGAAGGACGCACATCACAATAAGTACTATTCCTATATCCAGATTCTGCAGTCCCATGCTGTTTAATAAGTTGCTTGTCATTACTTTATCTCCTTAAGAAGATCTGTTATTCTCTCAAGATCATCATGATTATAGAATTCTATCTCAAGCTTTCCGGCTCCGTCGTTGTTCTTCGAAGTGATGCTGACTTTCGTTCCAAGCTTCTGCTTAAGATCTTCCTCAAGCTTGTTGTATATTGCTTTAAGAGATTCGTTTATCTCTTTGGCAGGCTTAACCGTTTCGGGTTTTCCGAGATTCTTTACATATTTCTCGACATCCCTGACACTCATTTTTTCATTATATATCTTAAGAGCTGCTTTATACTGTTCATCAGGATTCTCTATTGATAATAATGCTCTGGCATGACCTTCCGTCAGTTCGTTATCAATAAGCATCTGCTGAACGTTCTCACAAAGCTTTAACAGACGAATTGAGTTGGCAACGGTTGCTCTGTTTTTTGATACACGCACTGCGACTTCATCCTGCTTTAAGTTAAACTCTGTCATCAGTCGCTTATAAGCCAAGGCTTCTTCTATAGGGTTGAGGTCTTTTCTCTGAAGGTTTTCTATAAGAGCGATCTCAACTATTTCCTGCTCTGTAAAATTTCTGATTATTACAGGTACTTCTTTTAATCCGGCAAGCTTACTTGCTCTCCATCTTCTCTCACCTGCAACTATCTCATAAAATGTTCCCCTGTCTACTACAAGAATAGGCTGTATCAGGCCGTACTGCTTTATTGAATCTGACAGTTCAAGCAGTGAATCCTGATCAAAATCTTTTCTGGGCTGCTTTCTGTTGGGTTCAATCTTATTGATATCAACTATAGTATCCGGAGTCTGTGCTTTTGCCGGATCCTGCTTGGGTTCTTTTGCATCAACCGAATTAGGTATTAAAGAATCAAGTCCTTTTCCCAATCCTCTTTTTACTGCCATATCTTTCCTCCTTTTATACTAAGCCTGATTATTCTTGATTACTTCTTTTGCCAGATTTCTGTATGCCTCGGATCCGGATGCCTTCGGATCATAAGCAAGAATCGGCATACCGTAACTGGGTGCTTCGGCAAGTCTTGTATTTCTCGGAATCACCGTTTCAAATACATTGTATGCGAAATTGGCTTTTACATTATCCACTACCTGAGCCGAGAGATTTGTTCTCGAATCGTACATAGTAAATACAACACCCTCTATTACTATCTTATTGTTCAGTCTTTCTTTGATAAGATTGATTGTATGAATGAGCTGACTCAATCCTTCCAGTGCATAGTACTCACACTGAATAGGTACAAGCACACTATCCGATGCCGTAAGGGCATTGACTGTCAAGGTGCTTAATGAAGGCGGGCAGTCTATAAGAATGAAGTCGTATTTGTCCTTCACCCAATCCAGTTCATTCTTTAAGATGAATTCCTGCTTCTCTATTCCTATAAGTTCTACTTCTGCTGCTGCAAAGTTTACATTTGCAGGAATCAAAGAAACATTCTCCAGCACATTTTTCTGAATGCATTCTTCAATAGAACACTCTCCGAGTATCAACTCATAAACCGTGTTCTCAACTTCGTTTTTCTCTATTCCTATTCCACTTGTGGTATTACCCTGCGGATCCATGTCGATCACAAGAACTTTTTTTCCGGATTCTCCGAGTGCGGCTGCCAGGTTGATTGTAGTTGTTGTCTTACCCACACCGCCTTTTTGATTGGCTACAGATATGATTTTTCCCATTATCTTCTCCTTCTTTTTACGTGTACGTTCCATATTATATCACTTACACCCTTGCTAATCTACTTTTTCTGCCCTGTTTTTGGAATTATTTGAATACAGATTGCGTTGTTGTTTGGTTCTTTTTTTACCTTTTATCTATATATAGATTCCCTGTTTTTCTGTCCTTTTATGTTTCACGTCTTTCATTTTCAATATTTAGTACTGATTTTGTTTCACGTGAAACAATATATAGTGGTCAAAAAATTATGTAAAACAAAAGTGGTCGATGTTTCACGTGAAACACCGACCACAATATCTTGTATCATATTCTTATTTAATGGTAATCAGATCATTCTTGATGGCAAAGACAGCTGCCTGAGTACGGTCCGAAACATTAATCTTCTTAAATATATTGAAGATATGATTCTTAACTGTTCTTTCGCTGATGTTAAGTTTGCCGGCAATGTTCTTATTAAACTCTCCCAATGCAACGAGCTTAAGTACTTCCATCTCTCTCTTGGTAAGTGTACGAAGCTTATCCTGATCCGCATCTTTATGAATAAGGAAATTATTCAATTCTGCAACCAGCTTGGGCTGAATATAATTCTCACCGTTTGATATAGAAGAGATTGCTGTCTTAAGTTCACCGGAACCGGCATCTTTAAGAATGTATCCCTCACAACCTATATCCGTTGCCTTAACTAAATACTCTACCTCATCATGAACCGTAAGCATCAAAACCTTAACGTTGTACTTCTTATTACGAATCTTGTTCAAAGTTTCGATACCGTCAAGAACCGGCATATTGATATCCAAAAGAATGATATCAACATCTTTGTTCTTGCTCAGATAATCAAGACACTCCTGTCCGTTCTCTGATTCATTGACAACAGTTATGCCCCCATCAAATTCAAGAAGTTGCCTGATCCCCTCTCTGATCATCTTATGATCATCAACAAGCATTACTTTTATCATTGTAGCCCCCGTTCCTTTTCATACAAATAATACAACCTGTTATGGAATAGTATATCATATTTCTCAGTCTACAGAAACAGTAAAAGTTATCTTTGTTCCATTATCGCGTGTAGACTCAATATTTATATTACCGTTTATCATATTTACCCTGTCTCTGATAATGGCAAGACCGAAATGATTATCATTAATATCAGGTATTTCTTCCATGTCCATTCCGATACCGTCGTCCTCAAAAAGGATATGGAGCATATCATCCTGGAATATCTCGATATTCACATTTTTCGCCTGAGAATGCTTCTCGGAATTATGAACACACTCCTGAATTATTCTCAACACCTGTAACTTAACAAAATCATCCTTAATAGAGATATCACTGATATTGAGTCTGTACTTTATATCCGACTTCTTTTCCAGCGTCAGAATTTCTCTCTCAATTGCTTCCTTCAACCCCAAATCATCAAAAGTCATCGGTCTGAGATTAAAGATGGTATTCCTGATCTCATCAATTACTTCATGCAATTCCTTATTAATATCCGCAAGTTCAAGCTTGGCTCTTAACATATCCTTATCCATATACATGGAAGTAAGCTCAATCTGGTGTGTAATATGCGCAAGAGTCTGTAAAGAAGTGTCATGAAGATCACTTGCTATTCTCTTTCTGTCATATTCCTGTAGTTTTGTAATTCTCTTGTATTCTTCGTCGATCATATTTATCCGCCTTATATTATTTGTTTCACGTGACACAAAACCGTCTTTGTCACAAAGGTTTCTTTGCAGGAACACCCGCCCTTCTGGGATATTTCTCCGGTGTCAAACCCGTCTTTTCTATATCAATAAGAACCCTTTTTTGAACATTATCGCTTAATGTAAATTCTTCCGTCGTTTTTATCCTGCCGTTTAATATCGCTAATGCATTTTCGGCTTCCGCAATTTCGGCTTCCGCCTTCTCAGATTTATATGCAACAAACGACCCGCCCGGTTTAACAAAAGGTATACACAGTTCGGACAGTACAGACAGACCCGCAACTGCTCTTGAAACACAGAGATCATATTTTTCCCTGTACTCCGGACTTCTGGAAAAATCTTCCGCTCTGCCGTGAATGCAGGTAACATCTGTTAACCCGAGTTCTCGCACGACCGCCTCCAAAAAGCGTATTCGCTTGTCCAAAGAATCAAGCAGTGTAAGTTTTATGTGCGGATATGCTATCTTAATCGGCAGACCCGGGAACCCGGCGCCCGTTCCGACATCAATAACCGACTCTGTATGATCCATATCCTTGATCTTAACAATACTAAGACTGTCTTCGAAATGCTTAAGCCATACTTCATCTTTATCCGTAATGGCCGTAAGATTGATATTCTCATTCCAATCCGTAAGCATTTCATAATACTTATTGAATTGTTCTTTTTGTTTATCCGTTAGATTCATATACTTTAATCTTTATGTTGTTGCAGATATACAAGTAATACCGAAATATCTGCAGGAGATACTCCCGATATTCTTGATGCCTGTCCGACATTGATCGGTTTAAGGGCCTTTAACTTTTGTCTGGCTTCTGTTCTTAAACTCTTAATGTCGTCGTAATCCGTTTCACGTGGAATAATTTTACTCTCGGTTTTTCTGAATTGTTCAACCTGTTTATTCTGTCTGCTTATATATCCCTCATATTTGATTTCAATCTCAACCTGCTCGGCAACATCGTAAGTTACTTTCGGTCTGTCAGGATCAATCTGAGCCATGGATACATAATCAATCTCCGGACGGCACAAAACCTCTGCCAATGTTGCGCCGGACTTAAGAGGTGTGCTGCCTTTTAAAATCAGGTAGTCGCTCACGTTTTTTGAAGTACCGACATAGGTATTATGCATTCTTTCGATTTCCTGTCGGATTGCTTCCTTTTTATATAGAAGCTTCTCATAATCTTCATCTGAAACAAGACCTATTTCATGACCGATCTCTCTTAATCTGATATCGGCATTATCCTGTCTGAGTAAAAGGCGATATTCGGCTCTGGCAGTCATCATTCTGTAAGGCTCAAACGACTCCTTGGTAACAAGGTCATCAATTAAAACCCCAATGTAAGCCTGAGACCTGTTAAGAATAACAGCTTCTTTTCCCTGAACTTTTCTTGCGGCATTTATACCGGCCATAATACCTTGAGCTGCCGCTTCCTCATAACCGCTGCTTCCGTTAAACTGACCTGCAGCAAAAAGTCCGCTTATATTCTTAAACTCTAATGAAGCATAAAGATAGTTCGCATCAATGCAATCATATTCTATGGCATAAGCATTCTTAACTATCCTGCAGTTTTCCATTCCGGGAACCGTTCTGTACATGGCAAGCTGAACATCTTCAGGAAGAGAAGACGACATACCGCCGACATACATCTCATTTGTATGGAGTCCTTCCGGCTCAATGAAAACCTGATGTCTGTCCTTGTCAGAGAATTTTACAACCTTATCCTCAATACTTGGGCAATATCTCGGGCCCGTTCCTTCTATAACGCCCGCATAAATAGGACTTCTGTCAAGGTTGGCTCTGATTATCTCATGCGTCTTTTCATTTGTATATGTAAGATAGCAGGATACCTGATCTATCTGTACATCTTCGGGATCTGTCGAAAAAGAGAACGGAACTACTCTTTCATCTCCCTTTTGTTCCTGCATCTTCGAATAATCAAGACTTCTTCCGTCCATCCTTGCCGGAGTTCCTGTCTTAAATCTCCTGAGATCGACACCCAGTCTTTTTAAAGAATCTGAAAGATGAGTGGCTGCCTGGAGACCGTTTGGTCCGGTATAAGTAATTGCCTCTCCGGTAAGACATCTTGCATTAAGATATGTTCCCGTTGCCAAAATAACCGCTTTGCATTCATAGATTGCTCCGGTGTAAATCCTTACACCACCAATCATTAAGGAACTGTTATCAATATCATAAGGAAGAATCTCATTATTCTCATCAAGATGAGCAATATCATCAGTTGTAAGAATGTCGGTTACTTCACCCTGTTTTATAATAAGGTTTTCCTGATTCTCCAACGTCTTGCGCATCTGTCTTGAATATTCGGATTTATCGGCCTGTGCTCTTAAAGAATGAACGGCAGGACCCTTTGAGACATTTAACATCTTTGACTGAATAAATGTCTTATCAATGTTTTTGCCCATTTCACCGCCAAGGGCATCAACTTCTCTGACGAGATGTCCTTTAGACGTACCTCCGACATTGGGATTACAGGGCATAAGTGCAATACTGTCAACACTGACCGTGAATATAACAGTTTTAAGACCGAGTCTTGCACACGCCAAAGCAGCCTCACATCCCGCATGTCCGGCACCAACAACGCAAATATCAACTTTTTCTCTTATTCTACTGCACTTACTCATTTATTTTCCTAAGCAGAATCTTGAAAAAATATTGTCAATCAGATCCTCATCCACCTCTTCGCCTATAACGGCACCTAAAGATGTATAAGCATCCATAAGATCTATTGTAAGCATATCTTCAGGTACTCTGTCCAAAATACCTTTTTGTACATTCTTTAAACTGATTACCGCTTTATCAATAGCCTCTTTATGTCTGAGATTGGTTAACATAATCTCATTAGAGTTCTTTATTTTACCAATATCATAAAGCTCACAAATCTTCTCGGATATATCTTCAATTCCGACATTATCTCGGACAGATGCAGGAAGAATACAAAAATCTTCCGTGGCATGTCCGTGGTCTGAAATAAGTTTACATAATTCTTCAACTGTAATCTCCGGATTAAGATCTGTCTTATTGTATATGACAATCATTTTCTTTCCGACAGTCGTATCCAATATATCCGAATCACTGTTATCAGGCTTTACGGAAGAATCAACAACATACAAAATCAAATCGGCATCCGCTGCAAGTTTCTTACTTCTGTCAACACCTATACTCTCAACAACATCATCCGTGTTTCTGATTCCGGCCGTGTCAATCAGATTCAAAGTAACATCTCCGAGATCGAGACCTTCTTCCAAAGAGTCTCTGGTCGTTCCGGCAACTTCAGTCACTATCGCTCTGTCAGTTCCTAACATTTTGTTCATGAGAGAAGATTTACCCGCATTCGGCTTACCCAAGATTACCGTATTTAAGCCATTTCTGACGATTCTTCCCTTGGAAAAGCTCTGTATTAAGATTTCAAGTCTCTCAAGTGCATAATCTATGTGTTTATCGAGCTCAAAATCGAATACATCGTAGATAATATGTTCGGGGTCATCATTGGCTGCTTCTATCTGCGATATGTCATCAAGAAGCACTTTTCTGATTTTTGATATCTCATCTGCGATATCACCTTTAAGTTGTGACACCCCGGCTTTAACAGCAATATTGTTTTCAGCCTCTATAATATCCATCACGGCCTCGGCCTGAGACAGATCCATTCTTCCGTTAAGAAAAGCTCGCTTTGAAAACTCACCCGGTTCTGCCATAGAGGCTCCGGCATTTAACAATTCATTCAAAACTTTTTTGGTAACAACAACACCGCCGTGAGTATTAATCTCAACAATATCTTCACCTGTATAACTGTGAGGACCTTTCATTACCGAAACCAAAACTTCATCTATGGTATTACCTGACATATCTGTCACATAACCATAGTTTATCGTATGCGAAACACACTCAGACAATTTCTTACCTGAGTGTGCAACAAAAATCTTATCCGCAATGTCTACAGCCTCGTTGCCACTTACTCTAATAATTGCAATTCCTGAATTGGAAAGAGCAGTCGCAACAGCTGCTATGGTTTTTTCTGACATATTTTTACTTTTTAAGTGTTACAACAACATGACGATAAGGCTCTTCACCTTCACTGTGAGTTGTGACATAACTGTCATTTTGTAAAGCCGAATGAATGATTCTTCTTTCATAAGGATTCATGGGCTCAAGCGAAAGAGGTCTTCTTGTTCTCTTTACCTTAAATGCCATATTCTTGGCAAGATTCTCAAGTGTATCTTTTCTTCTCTGTCTGTAATTCTCTGTATCAACCTTTACTCTTATATAGTCATCATTACCCTTATTGACAACAAGTGAAACAAGATACTGTAAAGAATCCAGAGTCTGTCCTCTCTTACCTATCAATACACCCATATCATCTCCTGAGAGATTGATGCTTAATTCTTTTTCGGCTGCATCATAAGTTGCTTCAGTTACAACCGTCATATCCATAGCGGCAAAAACATCGTTAAGGAAAATCTTTGCGGCATCTATAATAGATGACTTAACCTTAGCCTTTATTGTTGCTTCCTTGGATCCGATTCCAAGGAATCCTGAAGAACCTTCATCAATAACAACATATTCCAATTTATCACTTGTTACGGACAATGCCTTGCATGCTTCTGTTATGGCATCATCAACTGTCTTTGCACTAAACTCCTGATAATCCATTTTTATCTCCTTTAATATCTGCTATTTTCTTTCGTTGAATTCTCTTACAAGATTTGCCTTTGCAGCAATACTTCCTGCCGGAGCACTTCCCTTTTTTGAAGAAGTGTTCTTTTCGGATGATTTCTCTTCACTGCCGGTTTCTGCAGTTGAAACCGAATCATTGGTATAAGATGCTTTTTCACTTATGCTCTTCTTCGCGGTATAATCAACGTTACGCGTATTGATGTTGGCATATGCGCTCATCTTCTCAATGTTCTTTTTCTGCTTCTCCATCTTCTTGGCAGCTTTATCTTTATTCTTTTCGATAATCTCATCAATATCCATCTTATCTATATGCTTATTGATGATAACCTGCTGGATACATCTGATAACGGCACCGGCTATCCAGTATATACCCATACCTATGGGAAGTGTATAACAGAAGAATGCCGACATGATAGGCATCATGATGTTCATAGACTTCATCGTCTGTGCCATCTGATCCTGAGTTCCGTTCTTATTATTGTTGTTTGCCTGAGGCATGAGCTTTGTGTTAACCCACTGAGTAAGAGCGGACAACAACGGAATAAGAATTGCACCTAATATAAGAAGATAATTCTTATCGGCAAATGCACTCTTAATTGTAAATGATGGTGAATTGGCAATATTAAGACCAAGGAAATTATTGAACTTCTCAAACTGTTCAAGTGAAGTCTTTATAGTATCCGAAAGAGACGGAAACTTGTTAATTGCCTCATTCCACTCGTTTGATGATGCTCTGTTAAAACTGTCAATTATGACATTCTTAACATATTCTGCATCATTACTTATATAAAGCTCATTTTTAAACTGTTTGCTGAAATAATTGGCACTGCTTAATCCTTCGATAAATTCCTTAATGCCTGACTGAGTATATAAACCGTCAGCCATGGGAACAAATATATCCTTTACCTTACTTACATAAGCCGGAATAGAATATATAACTCGATAGAGTGCCATAAGAATAGGCATCTGAATAGCAAGCTGTACACAGCTTCCTGTAGGAGAAACTCCGTATTTTGCATATACTGCCTGAGTTTCCTGATTCATGGCAGCCATTGATTCGTTATCTTTACGATCTTTATACTTTGCCTGAATTGCCTGAATCTCAGGATTCATCTTGGCAGATAATTTAGAGAACTTCTGCTGCTTAATTGTAAGCGGAAGCAAAAGCATATAAATAACTATAGTAAATATAATGATTGCCAATCCTATGTTAGGAATACCTATGGCATAAAGACCATTGAATATCCACTCCATAAGGTATCCGAGGATTTTGGCAATAGGTCCCAAAATTGAACCTTCATACTGAGTAAGTAATATACCCATTGATTATACTCCTCCTGTTATCTAAGGAACGGGATCATACCCGCCCTTTGAAAAGGGATTACATCTTAATATCCTCCAAACCGCCAAAAGACCGCCTTTAATAACACCATATTTGTCTATAGCCTCTATTCCGTAATTGGAACATGTCGGAATATATGGACATTTGGTGGATTTAAGCGGTGAAAGATATTTTTGATACAACTTTATTATCTTAATTAAAATATTCTTCATTATCAGATTCTGATTACTTCATGATTATGAAACAATAACACCATGAAGCTTTGCCAGATGTAAAAGAGCGCTTTCCATTTCTTTGTAATTACAACCGGAAGCACCCGTCTTAACAACGACTACTATGTCCAGACCACTACTGAACATATTCTCATGTAGTCTGTAACTTTCTCTTAACAGTCTGGTCAAATGATGTCTTACCACACTGTTACCAACTTTCTTACTTACAGATATTCCAAAACGGTTAACAGACTGATTATTTTCAAGAATATACATAACCAGGTATTTATTACCCTTACTTGTTCCTTTACTGTAAACCTGTTTGAAATCCGCATTCTTTTTCAGACTTATAGAATATTTCATTAAAGTGAAAAAAAGGCCACATATAGCGGCCTAAGCAGATAATCTTTTTCTTCCCTTAGCTCTTCTTGCAGCTAAAACCTTACGTCCGCCGGCTGAACTCATTCTAGAGCGAAAACCATGAACCTTAGATCTCTGTCTTTTCTTAGGTTGGAATGTCATCTTCATAGGTATACACCTCCTTTTCCGTAATTGAAAATAATCCAGAATAGGAAACAATCTAGGTAATTATAGTAAATTTAGCCCACCCAGTCAAGTACAATAAATGGCTTAAAACAAATGTTTTATAATGGTTTAACATAATTAATAATTTGTAAAACAACATATTGTTATTGAATTTATTTATCCACCACAAAATATTGATTTACACAAAAATATGTGGATAAAATGTTATTTACATAATTTTTTCCACTTTTTGTGGAAAAAAAGTGGAAAAAAACCTTTATGTAAATTATAAAAACCTATATAAATGCGATAAAATAGGCATTTCTTATTGTTTATAACCTGTATGTAAGTTATCCACATTTTTATAAACATATTCACATAAAAGACATTATTATAAATTCGTTTACATAATTTATAAACATATTATTAATCATTTGAATTTTTCGCCTATTTAGAGTAATATAGAATAGATTGATTTTCGTTTTTTAACAGGCTTATTTTGTACTTTTTGAGATTTTTTATCTTTTTCTATATATGGAGGTTTTAATGAGCGAAATCGAGGTACGCTGGGACGAAATTAAGAATAACATAAAAGAAGAATATGATCTGTCTCAGGTTTCCTTTGATACCTGGATAGTTCCTCTAAAATTTTATAATGACAAAGATAATGTTGTTACTATAATAATTCCTTCAGATCAGTCTCATGCTCTTAAGTATATAGATAAGAACTATAAGGATTTCTTCAGAATCATCATAACAGAGATGATGCATCAGAATTATGATGTTAAATTTATCCTTGAAAAAGATACAAATGAACATAGTGAAGGAGAATCTTCCTATAATAATGTATCTATTTCAGATAACATTAATTACCTTTCAGCAAATCTTATTCCAAAATATAAATTCGAAACATTCGTTGTGGGCAGCAATAACAGATTTGCCCAAAATGCTTCTTTAGCTGTAGCGGAAACTCCGGGCCAGGTATATAATCCTCTGTTTATCTATGGAGGACCCGGACTCGGTAAGACTCACCTTATGCATTCAATAGGACATTACATTTTGGAACATAATCCTAATATGAAGGTCCTTTATGTTACATGTGAAACTTTCACAAATGAAGTCATTGATTCAATTAGAAGCGGTTCTGTCAATGAAATAAGAAATAAATACAGAACTGTTGATGTACTTATGGTCGATGATGTTCAATTTATAATAGGAAAAGATCAGACTCAGATAGAATTCTTTAATACATTTAATGCCCTGCATGATATGGGAAAACAGATTATTCTGTCATCTGATAAACCTCCTAAGGATCTTAAAGGATTGGACGAACGCCTTATAAGCAGATTTGAATGGGGTTTGATTGCAGATATTCAATCTCCCGATTATGAAACAAGACTTGCTATATTAAAAAGAAATGCTGAAAACATGAACATTAATTTCAGTAATGAAATATTTGAATATATAGCAAATAATATCAAATACAATATAAGAGAACTTGAATCCGCTCTTAACAGAATAGTCGCCGGATATAATATCAACAACAGATATAATAATGACTTTGTACTTACTGTTGATGAAGTAGACAATTATCTTAAAGATATTATTAAGCCTGATCATAATAAACAGATAACAATAGACAATATAATTGAAACAGTAGCCAGAGAATACAATGTTACATATAACGATATTGTTTCAACAAAAAGAAATGCTGAATATGCTTTTCCGAGACAGATTGTTATGTATATAAGCAGAAGGCTTTTAGATACATCACTGGAAGCTGTTGCTAAAACCTTAGGTAAAAAAGATCATACAACAATAATGTACGGAGCTAATAAAATAGATGCAGAAATGAAGAAAGATGATAACTTCAAAAATAAGGTTGAAGAACTTATCAATAAAATTAGCAAATAAGTTATTAATCTTATAAACATCTTATTGTTTTGTAATTCACAGAATTATACATATATATAAACAATATATATAGTATAGAAGAATTTATAAAACAAAATATATAGTATAGAAATACATATTAACAGTAATATACACATATTCACAGCCCTTATTACTATTAATACTAATAAAATAAATAATAAATAATATATTTTGAAAGGAAGAAAAAATGAAAATTGTATGCTCTAAATCTAATCTTGTAGCCGGACTTAATATTGTATCAAAAGCAGTTCCAAGTAAAACAACAATGTCTATACTTGAATGCATCTTAATAGATTGTACTGAAGGAAATATTAAGTTAATAGCAAATGATATGGATTTTGGTATAGAGACAGTTGTAGAAGGAAAGATTTTGGAAAAAGGAGTAGCTGCTTATGATGCTAATATCCTTATCAATATTATAAGAAATCTTAATGATAATGATGTTACCATTGAAACAGACAGTGATTTTAATACTTCTATAACCTGTGAAAAAAATACATTCAATAATATAGCAAGCAGATCAGGAGAAGAATTTTCATATCTTCCTAAGGTAGAAATGAATGATCCTATTGTTTTATCAAAGCTTACTTTAAAGGATGTTATAAGACAGACTATATTCTCTATCTCAGATAATGAAGCAAATAAAATGATGGGAGGAGAATTATTTGAGATAAACGGAGAAAATTTAAGAGTTGTTTCTTTGGACGGACACAGAATCTCAATAAGAAATATTAAGATGAAGTCTGCTTATAATAATACAAAAGTTATTATTCCCGGCAAGACTTTAAATGAGATTAGTAAGATTATTTCAGGTAATGATGAAGATGATGTAAATATTTATCTTAACAATAATCATGTATTGTTTAAGTTTGATAATACAACGGTTGTATCACGCTTAATTGAGGGTGAATATTTTAAGATAGACCAGATGCTTTCAAATGATTATGAAACAAAGATAAGTATAAATAAAAAAGAACTCCTTAACAGTATAAGCAGAGCAACAATACTTATAAAAGAAGGAGATAAAAAGCCTGTTATCTTAAATATTGCCGATAATAACGTAAATTTAAGTATTAAATCCGTTGTAGGAAGCATGAATGAAGATATAGAAATTAATAAAGAAGGAAAGGATCTGATGATAGGATTTAATCCTAAGTTTCTTATAGATGCATTAAGAGTCATAGATGATGAAAATATAAATATATATCTTGTAAATGCTAAAGCACCTTGCTTTATAAGGGATGAATCAAACAGTTATATATATCTTGTATTACCTGTTAACTTTACAACCGCAGGCTGATTTTTATGAAAGAAACTATAAAACTAAGAGAAGATCATATTAAACTAGGGCAGGCATTAAAAGCAGCCGGATATGTGGATTCCGGAGTTGAAGCCAAGATTGTAATAACGGACGGACTTGTAAAAGTAAACGGCGAAGTGGAATTAAGGCGCGGCAGAAAACTATATGCAAAAGATATTGTTGAATTTGAAGGCAATACGATAGTTATTGAGGAATAGTAATGGTAATCAATTCACTTAAGCTTATAGATTTTCGAAATTATGAAAGCCTTGATATAAATTTCGATAAGGGAACCAATATATTATATGGCGACAATGCTCAGGGAAAGACAAATATATTGGAAGCCATATATCTTTCTGCCACGACAAAATCACATAAAGGCAGCAAAGACAGTGATATCATATCATTCGGTAAAGAAGAAGCTCATATAAGAACTATAGTTGAGAAGGATGATGTAGAGACTAAGATAGATATGCACCTTAGAAAAAACAAAACTAAGGGCATAGCTATAGACGGAGTAAAACTTAAAAAGGCGTCCGAACTGTTAGGACTTGTTAATGTGGTTTTTTTCTCTCCTGAGGATTTAAGTATTATAAAAAACGGTCCGTCAGAGAGAAGAAGATTTATAGATATGGAATTATGCCAGCTTGACAGTTTTTATCTGTATAATCTCAATCACTACAATAAGATAGTCAATCAGCGCAATCACCTTTTAAAAGATATGTATCGTAACCCCGATCTTAAGGATACACTTAAAATCTGGGATTCTCAGCTTGCGTCTTTCGGAAGCAAGATAATAGAAAAAAGAATAGAGTTTATTAAAGAATTAAATGAGATTATATGTTCAATACATATGGGAATCTCAGGTAATAAAGAAAGAATAAGAATAGAATATGAACCAAACTGTCCGATTGAAGAGCTTGAAGACAGGATAAGAGATTCATATGAAAAAGATATAAAACTTAAACAGACAACGGTCGGTCCCCATAGAGATGATATATCTTTTATAGTAACCGATAGTGACAATAAAAGTATAGATATCAGGAAATACGGATCTCAGGGTCAACAAAGAACAGCTGCTCTGTCATTGAAATTATCCGAGATAGAGATAGTAAAAAAATTAATAAACGATACACCAATTCTTTTACTTGATGATGTTTTGTCGGAACTTGACAGTAACAGACAGAATTATCTTTTGGATAATATAGGTGATATACAGACAATCATTACATGTACCGGACTGGATGAATTTGTTGATCACAGATTAAAGATAAATAAAGCATATAAAGTCACAAAAGGAACGATTGACGATAAAGAATAACTAAAATTTTTAACGGAGGCATAATGAGTACTAATAAGAATCAGGAATACGGCGGAGATCAGATTCAGATACTTGAAGGCTTGGAAGCTGTAAGAAAAAGACCGGGTATGTACATAGGTTCCACATCATCAAGAGGTTTGCATCACCTTGTATATGAGATAGTGGATAATGCGGTTGATGAAGCATTGGCCGGATTCTGCTCCGAGATAGAAGTTACAATCAATGAAGATAATTCAATCACCGTAATAGATAACGGAAGAGGTATTCCGGTAGATATCAATCATAAGGCAGGTAAGCCCGCTGTAGAAGTTGTATTTACCATACTTCATGCCGGTGGTAAGTTTGGTGGCGGAGGATACAAAGTATCAGGCGGATTACACGGTGTGGGAGCTTCAGTAGTTAATGCTTTATCTAACTGGCTTGAAGTACAGATTTACAGAGACGGTCATATTTATAAGCAAAGATATGAGCGCGGTAAAGTTATGTCCGAACTTACCGTTATCGGAGATTGTCCTGCAGAGAAGACCGGAACCAGGGTAGATTTCATGCCGGATGATACGATATTTGAAGATACCGTATATGATTACGACATACTTAAGACGAGACTCAGAGAGACTGCTTTCCTTACTAAGGGTATTAAGATTACTCTTATCGATACAAGAGAGACTGACGAAGAAGGCAATAAAACAACAAGAAGCAAGACCTTCCATTATGAGGGCGGAATAAAGGAATTCGTTACTTATCTGAATAAGAGTAAGACGGCATTATACGACGATATTTTATATTTTGAAGGAACTAAAAATAACGTATATGTCGAGGTTGCTTTCCAGCATAATGATTCTTATACGGAGAATGTGGCATCATTTGTAAATAATATCACTACTCCCGAAGGAGGTACTCATCTTGTAGGATTCAGAAATGCCTTAACAAAGACATTTAATGATTATGCCAGAACCAATAAGATTCTTAAGGAAAAAGATCAGAATCTTTCTGGTGAAGATATAAGAGAGGGTCTTACTGCGATAATATCTATAAAGGTTGAAGAGCCTCAGTTTGAAGGACAGACCAAGCAGAAGCTCGGTAATTCCGAGGCAAGAGGAGCTGTTGAAAGCATAGTTACGGAACAGCTTACATATTATCTTGAACAGAATCCGACTGTTGCCAAGACTATATGTGAAAAGTCAATTTTGGCTCAGCGTGCCCGTGATGCTGCAAGAAAAGCAAGAGATATGACAAGAAAGTCCGCATTAAACGGAATGTCTTTACCGGGTAAGCTCGCAGACTGTTCAGATAAGGATCCAAAGAACTGTGAGATATTCATAGTCGAGGGAGATTCCGCAGGTGGATCCGCAAAGACTGCCAGAAGCAGAGCAACTCAGGCAATCTTACCTCTTAGAGGTAAGATACTTAACGTTGAGAAAGCCCGCCTTGACAAGATACTCAGTAACGCAGAGATCAGAGCCATGATCACTGCCTTCGGAACAGGAATTCATGAAGATTTTGATATCGAAAAATTAAGATATCATAAGATAATCATCATGACCGATGCCGATGTGGACGGTGCGCATATTGCTACGCTCATGCTTACGTTCTTATACAGATTTATGCCTGAACTTATAAGACAGGGCTATGTGTATCTGGCACAGCCTCCGTTATATAAGCTTGAGAAAAACAAAAAGACCTGGTATGCATATTCAGATGCCGAACTTGATAAGATCCTTACGGAAGTAGGAAGAGATCAGAATAATAAGATTCAGAGATATAAGGGTCTTGGAGAGATGGATGCAGAACAGCTCTGGGAGACGACAATGGATCCTGAGAAGAGAATTCTGCTTAAGGTTAATATGGATGATGAAGCAGAATCAGAGCTTGATCTTACCTTCACAACTTTAATGGGTGATAAAGTAGAACCCAGAAGAGAGTTTATCGAAGAGAACGCTAAATACGTAAAGAATCTTGATATTTAAATATTTACAAAAATCGCCGCGGCTTCGCCGCGGACATAAACACCAATCGGAGGTTAACCGTGGATAACAACAACCAGTTAAATGATCAGATCTTCGACCAGATAAAAAATGTAGACCTGAAGAAGACAATGGAGAATTCCTACATCGATTATGCAATGAGCGTTATTGCATCAAGAGCTCTGCCGGATGTAAGAGACGGACTCAAGCCGGTGCAGAGAAGAGTTCTCTATTCCATGATAGAACTTAACAACGGACCTGATAAGCCGCATCGTAAGTGTGCACGTATCGTTGGTGATACAATGGGTAAATATCACCCTCACGGTGATTCTTCTATATACGGTGCCTTGGTCAATATGGCACAGGACTGGAGTTTCAGATATCCATTGGTAGACGGACACGGTAACTTCGGATCAGTGGACGGTGACGGTGCAGCTGCCATGCGATATACGGAAGCAAGACTTTCCAAGATCTCAATGGAGATGCTGGCTGATATCAATAAGGACACGGTAGATTTTGTTCCCAACTTTGATGAGACTGAGAAGGAACCTGTAGTACTCCCCAGCAAATATCCCAATCTGCTGGTTAACGGTACAACCGGTATAGCAGTCGGCATGGCAACCAATATTCCTCCTCATAACTTAAGAGAAGTGGTATCGGCTGTTGCCAAGATAATCGACAATAAGATAGAAGAAGACAGGGATACGGATATAGAGGAAATCCTGCCTCTTGTTAAGGCTCCCGATTTTCCTACGGGAGGAATAATCTTAGGTACAAAGTCATCAGAAGAAGCGTACAGAACAGGTCGTGCCAAGATTAAGGTCAGAGCCGTATGCAATATTGAGACTTTAGAGAACGGTAAGAATCAGATTGTAGTTACCGAACTTCCTTATATGGTCAATAAGGCAAGACTTATAGAGAAGATAGCCGAACTTCATAAGGATAAGAGAATAGACGGAATTACGGACTTAAGAGACGAATCCGACAGAGAAGGAATGAGGATTGTAATAGAGTTACGTAAGGATGTCAATGCCAACGTTTTATTAAACAAATTATACAAGCACACTCAGCTTCAGGATACTTTCGGTGTTATCATGCTTGCGCTTGTAGGCAATCAGCCTAAGGTTATGAGCCTTCTTGATATGCTTAAATACTATATTAAGCATCAGGAAGATGTAGTGACCAGACGTACAAAGTATGATCTTAACAAGGCAGAAGAAAGAGATCATATATTACAGGGATTACTCATTGCGCTTGATAATATCGATGAAGTCATTAAGATCATGCGCAGCAGTAAGACCACACAGGAAGCCAAGGACAGATTGATCGAGCGTTTCGGTCTTACGGATACGCAGGCACAGGCTATTGCCGATATGCGTCTTCGTCAGTTAACAGGTCTTGAATCTGAGAAGATAGAAGCGGAACATCAGGAATTACTTAAGAAAATAGAAGAACTCAAGGCAATTCTTGCCGATAAGAAAGTTCTTTTAGGTGTAATCAAGGCAGAGATGGCAGAGACTGCTGAAAAGTACGGAGACGACAGACGTACAAAGATCGGTTTTGATGACGAGGATATCTCAATAGAGGATATGATTACCGATGAGAACGTTGTCATTGCAATGACCAACTTAGGTTACATCAAACGTATGACCATGGATAATTTCCATGTTCAGAACAGAGGCGGAAAGGGTATCAAGGGAATGTCCACGATACAGGATGACTATATTGAGGATCTCCTTATGACCAATACTCATAATGATGTAATGTTCTATACCAATATGGGAAGAGTATACAGATTACGTGCTTATGAGATTCCCGAGGCGGGAAGAACGGCAAGAGGAACGGCAATAATCAACCTCTTACAGCTCAATCCCGAAGAGAAGATATCTGCAATGATACCGCTTACAAGTGTTGAGGAAGACAAGAATCTTCTGTTTATCACCAAGAAGGGTATCATCAAAAAGACATCAATACAGGAATTTGCCAATATCCGTAAAAACGGCCTGATCGCTATCAATATCGGCGAGGATGATGAGCTTATTGATGTTAAGACCACGGATAAGAACAACACGATATTCATCGTTACAAAGGATGCGATGTGTATCCAGTTTAAGGAGACGGATGTACGTCGAACCGGACGTAATACTATGGGTGTCAAGGCCATAGAGCTTTCATCGGATGATGAAGTTGTAGGTATGCAGATAGATACTCAGGGCGATTCACTCTTACTTGTTACGGAGAACGGCATAGGTAAGAGAACGACTCTTGATAAGTTCAGATTGCAAAAAAGAGGCGGCAAGGGTCTTCGTTGTTACAAGATTACGGAGAAGACAGGCCGAATCGTCGGAGTCAAGGCTGTTAATGATGAACATGAGATTATGATGATAACGACAGAGGGTATCATTATACAGATACGTATGTCGGATATCAGAGAGCTTGGCAGAATGACAACGGGAGTTAAGCTCATGAATCTTGAAGACGATGTCAAGATTGCCAAGATTGCCAAGGTTCGTGATAAGGTTCAGGATGATAACGGCATTGAGATTGATCTTCCGGAATCTGAAGATGATGTTGAGGAAGACGAAGTCGACGAAGCATTTGAGACAGGAAACGACTAATGAGTAGAATGAACTGGAAAGACCTGTTATGTGAAGAACGTATACGTCAGTTTACAAAGAGTACAACATCTTCTGACGTACGCACGGAATTTGAAAAAGATTATCACAGAATCATCGGAAGCGCCGCTTTCAGAAGATTGCAGGATAAAACCCAGGTGTTTCCGCTTGATAAAAGTGATTATATAAGAACCAGACTGACACATTCTTTGGAGGTAAGCTCTTTTGCCAAATCTTTGGGACAGAGTGTCGGACAGAGAATGATTGACGGAAATGTCGATCCGGATTTCGGATACAGGCAGAAGGATGATATCTGCAATATTTTACAATGTGCGGGACTGATACATGATATAGGCAATCCGCCATTCGGCCACTACGGTGAGGGTGTTATACAAAGCTATTTTAAGGACAATCTGCCCCTGCTTACATATAACGGCAAAAAGCTGACAGAAGTTCTAACGGATCAGCAACAGAATGATTTTTATCATTTCGAAGGTAATACCCAGGCATTAAGAGTGGTAACCAAACTGCATTTCCTGGTTGATGAGCATGGAATGAATCTGACAAAGGCATTGCTCGGAACCATAATCAAGTATCCGGTATCGTCATTGGAGGTTAAGAAAAATCCCGGGGATATCAGATGCAAGAAGATGGGATATTTTTATGCCGACAGCGATAATTTTGAGGACATTCAAAGGAGTACCGGAACGAACGGCAGAAGACATCCTCTTACCTACCTTTTGGAAGCAGCGGATGATATAGCATATAAGACTGCGGATATCGAAGATGCCATTAAAAAGGGCAAGCTTTCGATAAAAGTTTTAAAAGAAGAACTTGAACAGAGACTGGGGCCGGCGGGTAACGACAATTCTGTCGGAAGCAGGTTTGTGGAAGAACTGATCAGGAAATATGACAAGGCACTGGGCATCAACAGTATGCATCCGGATATGTATGCTATACAGAACTGGTCCGTTTATGTTCAGGGAAAAGCACTGTATGCCGTTAGCGACAGTTTTATAGAGCATTATGACAAAATAATGGAAGGCGAATACAACAACGATCTCTTTGCGGGAACGGAAGTGGCACAGATAATGGATGCTCTCGGAGAGATAGCCTATAAGTATGTATTCTCATCAAGACCCATATATAAGCTGGAAATTGCGGCAGATACGATATTTAATTTTCTTTTGGACAGACTCGTTAAGGCGGCAGTATATTATGACACGGATGTCAGAATGTCTGATCTTGACGTAAGACTTATGGATCTTGTATCCAGAGACTATAAGAAGATATACGAGATATACAGCAAAGACAGATCAGAAAACACAAGACTGTATTTGAGACTGTTGCTTATCACGGATTATATCTGCGGCATGACGGACAGTTATGCAAAGAATCTTTATCAGGAATTAAACGGAATACAATAATAAAAATACAGTATAGAAAAGAGGTCTTATCAAATGGAAGCGTACAGTATACTCAAAGATTTGGCCATTATAGTGATAGCTGCCAAATTTTGCGGTTTGCTTGCGAGAAAATGTAAGGCACCACAGGTAGTAGGTCAGATTATTGCGGGTCTGATTATAGGTCCCTGTCTGTTGGGACTGGTGGAACAGACCGAGTTCATCGGCCATATGGCAGAGATAGGAGTAATACTCCTTATGTTTGAAGCCGGTCTGGAGACAGACTTAAAAGAATTGGTAAGAACAGGTCCCATTGCATTTTTGATTGCCTGTGCAGGTGTTTTTATACCGCTTGTCGGAGGTACTCTTCTTTATATGGGCTTTTACGGTGTATCTCCCTGGGGAAGTGAAGAATTTTACAGGGCGATATTCATCGGTGTTATAATGACTGCCACCAGTGTAAGTATTACGGTACAGGCATTAAGAGAACTGGGAAAGCTTCGAGGTAAGGTAGGTACCACAATACTTAATGCGGCCATTATAGATGATGTCATCGGTATAGTGGTCCTTACTTTTGTAATCGGATTTAAGAATCCTGACAACAAGCCGATTAAGGTAGTTATAAGTACGGTTCTTTTCTTTGTGTTTGCCGTAATAGTCGGATTCATCTCATACAAGATCTTTAAGTGGATGGATAACAAATATCCGCACACGAGACGAATTCCGATAGCGGGACTGGCATACTGTCTGGCCTTAAGTTATATAGCCGAAAGATATTTCGGTATAGCTGATATCACAGGTGCATATGTGGCGGGAATAATCCTTTGTTCTATAAAAGATTCGGATTATATTGCCCGAAAGATGGATGTTAATTCCTATATGCTCTTTGGTCCGGTATTCTTTGTCAGCATAGGTTTAAAAACCGATATAAGCGGAATGACGGGCGAGCTGCTCCTATTCTCATTGTGCTTTGTAATTACTGCGTTATTATGCAAGATTATAGGATGCGGACTGATGGCCAAAGTCTGCCGGTTCAATCTTTCTGACTCGCTTAAGATCGGTATAGGAATGATGACAAGGGGAGAGGTTGCGCTGATTGTGTCTCAAAAGGGTCTGTCTGTCGGAATGATGGATAATGAATACTTTACTGCGGTAATCCTTTTGATCATAGTGTCATCCATTGCAACACCCATATTGCTTAAGTTGATTTATGCCAAGGAAGAACCCGGGGATGTAACAAGAGATAACGCGGCATTCCTGTACAAACAAGAGAAGGATGAATAAAAATACATTAACCGAAGAAGAAAAGATGATCCGCAGAAAAAGGATAAAAAAAGCAAAACGTAAACGGGCGGTCGTCATTTGGATCCTGGTTCTGTGTCTTTTAACCGTATCGGCAGGAGCGGTCTATTTTGCGATGCTGTATAAGCAGACGCTTACAGATCTTGAAAAGACGCAGGCCGATATGGATATGTTAAAAAGCGAGATGGAAGCCGGTTCTTATATCACCACGGAAGAAGCGGATGCTTTGCTTAACGAAGCAGTAGACAGTGCGGTCAACAGTGCCATAGAGCAGACGGGCTCGGATTATAAGAACAGGATCAGAGGCTATATGGAAGAGGGTAAAACCTTAACCATGCTTGAAAACCTTTTTCCTGACAATATTGTTGTTCCCGACATAAGCGGTTACAGATTTTTTGATATCAACAGCAATCTTAATTTAAGTGAAGTTGATTATTCCGCAATAGAGTATCCCGTCGAGAATGAAGAGACCGGAAAATATGAGGGTGAAGCGACTTATTCCAAAGACGGCGTCGAGGCAAAAAAAGGCGTGGATGTATCAAGTTTCCAGGGAGATGTTAACTGGGAAAAGGTTAAAAACGACGGTGTCGAATATGCCTTCATAAGACTTGGATATCGCGGATATGAATCGGGAAAGATAGTTAACGACAGCAAATACGAAGATAACATCACGGGATGTAATGATGTCGGCCTGGATTGCGGAGTGTATTTCTTTACGGAAGCACTAAATGAGAGCGAAGGAATAGAAGAAGCTGAATTTGTTTTGGAATGCTTAGGAGAACACCATATTGAACTCCCGATAGTGCTTGATGTGGAACAATCCGCCAATGTAAATAAATCAAGGACTAAAAATCTGTCGGCCGAAGACAGAACAAAGGCGGTCATAGCTTTCTGTGAAAGGATTAAGCAGGCGGGATATACGCCCATGATATACGGTAATCTTAAAAGCATGCTTATAATGCTGGATTTTGAGCAGCTTGAGGAATATGATAAGTGGTTTGCATATTTTCACTATCCGTTAAGATTCCCGTACAAGCACAAGATCTGGCAGTATACCGCATCCGGCAAGGTGGACGGAATCAAGGGAGATGCGGATCTTAACCTCATGTTTTATTAAATAAAGCGGAGAATTATATGAAAAAGATAGTACTGACCGGCGGTGGTACAGCCGGACATGTGACGCCGAATATAGCGCTGATACCTACACTTAAAGAAAAGGGTTATGACATAACCTATATCGGATCGTATAACGGAATAGAGAAAAAACTCATAGAAGACATAGGTATTCCATATTACGGAATAGCAACGGGAAAATTCAGAAGATATTTTGACCTTAAGAATTTTACCGATGTGTTCAATGTGCTTAAAGGATATAAAGAAGCGGGCAGGATACTTAAAGATATTAATCCCGATGTGGTTTTTTCAAAGGGCGGATTTGTTGCGGTTCCGGTTGTAAGGGCTGCAGCACGCATGGGCATTCCCTGTGTTATACACGAATCGGATATGACACCGGGACTGGCCAATAAGATCTGTATTCCCGTGGCTAAAAAGATATGCTGCAATTTCCCGGAGACACTGGAACATATGCCCGGCGGAAAAGCCGAACTGACGGGATCACCTATAAGAGCCGAGCTTACAAAAGGCAGCAGGGAAGAAGGACTTAAGTATACCGGAATGAACGGAAACAAACCGATTCTTATGATTATAGGCGGTTCTCAGGGCGCTCAGAGTGTCAATGAAACCGTCAGGGAGTCTCTTCCGAAGCTCAAAGAAGTATTTGATATTGTCCATTTATGCGGTAAGGATAAAGTGGATAACATGATGCTTGGAATAGACGGATACAAGCAGTATGAATATATCAATGAAGAGCTTAAGGATATATTCGCAATGGCGGATATAGTCATATCAAGAGCCGGGGCCAATGCGATATGCGAGATACTTGAACTTCGTAAGCCCAATGTATTGATTCCTCTTTCTGCAGGCAGCAGGGGAGATCAGGTCCTTAATGCGGAATCTTTTGAGGCAAGCGGTTTTTCGGAAGTCATAAGAGAAGACGCTTTGGATCCCTCAATGTTAATCGAGACCGTTATGAAAGTATACAATAACAGAGAGAAAT
>JAEEGJ010008534.1_pt1 | contig 28171 bp, 20 predicted proteins | sample 8958761 | NCBI WGS metagenome assembly JAEEGJ01 (sample SAMN16246546, study PRJNA631951) | gut metagenome | biome: gut microbiome; feature: rumen; material: RS-attached | host: Bos | place: Iran: Karaj | collected 2018-10
TTCCTTAATCTCCATGTTAGTCTTATTTTGATTCCTAAATTTTCACTATAAAAAAGTACCCCCGCCGGGAATCGAACCCGGATCGACGGTTTAGGAAACCGTTGTTCTATCCATTGAACTACAGGGGCATCTCGCTTTGTGGGTGCAAAGTTACAAATAAGCAAGCAAAGAACCAAGGGAAAAAATGTTTTTCTTTGCACTTTCGGACGGGAGGAAGTCCGGTTTAGTTAAACCAGAGGCTAAAGGAATATTTTGCACTCCAAAACAACAAAAAAAAGGGCTGTATAAATACAGCCCTCTGCATTAGATTTTTCAAGCTATGGTCATGCATCGCTTGTTTGCACATGGCAAATGTAAGACTATATTCTGCAGCGGAGAAATATATTCGACGAATTCGTAGATTTTACAGACGAATCATCACTTTTTTCCTTTTATGCATTTCCGACAGAATTTCCTATTGGCATGCCCTTAGCTTGTGGAGTTCTTTTGAAGCTGATATTGTTTTGTAGTATCTGTCCTGGGTTGATTAGAGGGAGTATTTGTTTGGGTATTCCTGCTTCTTCCGTGCGTATGGCTAGAATACCGCGGGCTGCGCCAATGGTCATATCAGCAATATGCTGTACCAATCCTACGGGCAGAACCCATTGGTCGCCATTCAGATCGTACATAGCGCTCCAGCCTTCTCTGGCGAACTCAAAGACTGTCTGTACGCCCAAAATCAACTGTGTAATGTCATTTTTTTTGTATTCAAAGTTTGTAACACATCTAACAACGCGTTTTTCTGTGTCACAGTTAAACTGCAATTGATTGTTTACCTGAAGTTCACCTTCGGGCCATTGTTTAGAAAGGTTTACAAATTGCAGTTCCTGTACGTCAACCAGTCTGAACTGAATTTGAATCTGTTTTTGTTGTTCCATATTGTTATATTATATTATTATTAATCATTATTAAAGTTTAAGGCTTAAAGACTATTTATGTGTCTTTATTGTCATCGCATTCAAGTAGTAAAATCGGTTTTTGCTATTGTTTCTCTTACCTGGAGTCACAATTATGGTGATTTTCCCGTCGTCTGTTGGTCTCACATTCTTTATAAGAGCCGTGTGGCTTGTATTATTGGCTGCTTCCACACCGTCTGTGTATTGTTTGTCCCCTTGAAGGATAAACTCTGTTTCTCGCCAATCTTGACAGTCCTGTCTTGATGAAAAGATGGTGAAGTCGTATTTCAGGTCAGGATTCAAGTGTCCCAAGGTAATGGTGCAGGAGGCCTTGGGCTTTTGGCTACCGAAACTTTCTGCTGCATATCCCCACATACACGTTTTTGAAACGCCTGCAGGCATTAGCATGTTTGTCGTAGTATAGGTGGGGCCATTTGTATTGGTTCCTATAAAAGCATTGGAATGAGTTAGGGTAATGCCCGTTACATTCTTGTTGGTATCTGTAATCCAGGTAAAGGTACGCATAGCTGGTGTTATCGTGTTCCAGTCGCTGCTCTCGATTCTTTTTTCTGCAAAGTTTAGCTTGATAAGACCTGAAGGTACAATATCGTTCAGAGCCGAGAAGCCTTCGCGGTCCAAATTTGTAACTTCGTAGGGGTTCAGAATGGCAGCATGAGCGGACACCTGACAAGCATGAGCGGCAGCTTTGTCAACGCCGTCCGGTTTGTAGTTCAGCCCTACGGATGAGATACCTGTAAGTGTTTCTAACCATGTACAAGCTGCGGTATAGCGACCGATTTTTAGGTCCAGATGATAACCGTCGCGATTCATATTATCACCCAAGTAGGTTGTACGCGCATTCTGGATGGCTGTGCCACAGGGGACATTAAAGGAGAATTCTGGGTGCATAATCTGTGTCCATTGAACAGCATATCGGATGCTGTCATACATCACATCCTGTTTACGGCTGTAGTTTGCAAAGCCGCTGTGATTAGAGTCCTTAGCATAGGCCCACGTCATATGCCAGCCATAACGTACATCCTGTCCTGTCTTTATGCTATCGGTATATTGGATAAGTTGGGACAGAAAAGGCTCATAGGTTGTTGTTAATCCGCTGTAGTGGCTTGCTTGTTGGAAACAGATAAAGTCCCACTGTTCGTCAGTTATGATAGGGGGTAGCAATGCATGTGTTGTATTTGTGCGGACACCGTTTACCACTTTACGATATTCATAAACATCATGCTCTTGGGTCAAGTCTGTCCAATGTTGTTCTAGGCTTTGCCCGCCCTTGTAGGCATTACCAATAATCATGTGGACACCTACCTCTTTTGCCAACTCATACAGATATTGTTCCACTCCGTCTTGTGAGAAACTGTTGCCTATTGTCAGCAGTCTTATGGTATCCTTTCTCGTCGGCTCCGTTATTATCTCCTCCTGTGCTTTGGCGTACAGAGTAGAGAGAACAGCCATTATAAACAGAAAGCGTTTCATCCTTTTCAATTTTTGTTGACTGCAAAGTTACGAATAAGCGAGAGATAAATGAAATAAAAAATCGTTTTATTTCTTTATCAGAGCGAAAGTAAGTTGGAGAAAAGACTCTTGTTTTTCTATTTAGTTGACAAGTTGACAGATATAAACAAACAACGTGTTTACTTGTCAACTTGTCAACAATTAATCATTTCTCTATTTGATTTATAGCAAAGTTATAAGCACCTAAGTTGATGGCTTTACTGGCTCCTAACTCAGAAACCATAATGGCAACCTTACGTTGAGCTTGGTACAGCACCTTCTTGTCGGTGTGGGGCACATTTACAAAGACATCCTTATCCTCAAGGAAGGCTTTCCGTTGTTCTGGATCTTCAAAGTTGTAAACTTCGGACTGGAGTGTTGGGAGTAGATTGCCTGTAAAGGTTCCTGCAGGACGGGCAAACTCTTCCATCATGCCGGGAAGAATCCACTTGGAATTTGCTGATACGCCACCGCCGATAACAACAATACCGTCCACGATATTCAATACATTTACCAGAGCGGCAGCTGTTACCTGACCTAACTGACGGAAGCTTTCCTGAGCGGCCTTCATGTTACCAGGACGGGTACCGTTGGCAATCTCGCCGATATCCTTGGGAGTAAGGTCGCCAATCTCCTCATGAGACATCTCGGCATATACACGACGTACGGCACGGATGCTGACACTCTCCTCTGCAATCACAAAGGGGTACATTCCGTTGCGCATACACCACACATCACCGCCGCAACCATTGTCGCCTGTCAGCAAAACCTTATCTATTACCACGCCGCAACCGAATCCAGTTCCCAGCGTTACACCTATCATATTCTTGTAGCGTCGCTTGCAGCCTGCCTCCTCCAAAGCTTTGTTTACGCGTGGAAGAGCTCCAGCTAAAGCTTCTCCATAGGCAAACAGATTACCGTCGTTATTCACAAAAACGGGAATGCCGAATACACTTTCCAAGTAGGGGCCCAAGGGTACGCCGCCACGGAAAGACGGGAAATTGGGTAGGTCACCAATCACACCGTGCTCATAGTCGGCAGGACCAGGGAATGCAAAGCTGATGGCCACGGGCTCTACGTCCAGTTTCTCCTTAATGGTGGTGAATCCCTGAACCAAAGTTGCCAGACAGCCCTCGGTATCGGTCGTTACAGCCTTTAAGCGCACGGGTTCTACTATCTCCTCGTTGTTGCAAATGGCGGAAAAAACAAAGTTTGTTCCGCCTGCATCAAGCGTCAGCACAATTTTCTTGTCGTTACTCATAATGTCAGATTCATTAGTTTTAAACTCAAATGTGGTGGCGGTAGCTAATAATTCTACCTTAGTTACTTGCAAAGTTAATGAAATAAACGTACTTTTGCGCAAATAATAAGGTTAAAACATTCAAAAAGATGAAAAAAAGCATTTTATGTGCCTTGATACTTGCAGGTAGTGCAATCTGTCAGGCGCAAACCAACATTACCCCCGATGTTCTAAAGACATTACAAGGAAGCTATACAGGAACTCCTACAGAAAAGGCACTTCGCAATGCTATCAGTAACGTGGGCATTGCTAAGATGGCTGTCAATCAGGAGAATGCCGGAACCAAGGACAAGAACTTTAGCATAGAGATTAAGAATACAGGTATTACTGACCAGAAGAGCAGCGGTCGTTGCTGGCTCTTTACGGGACTGAATGTGTTGCGTGGACGTGCCATGAAGAAGTTGGATACCAAGAACTTTGTTCTCAGCCAATGCTATCTGTTTTTCTATGACCAGTTGGAAAAGAGCAACCTGTTTTTACAAGGTGTCATTGATACACGTAAGCAGCCCATTGACAGCGAGATGGTACGCTGGCTCTTCCAGCATCCGCTTTCTGACGGTGGCACTTACACAGGAGTTGCCGATTTGACCACAAAGTATGGTGTTGTTCCTGCTGACGTGATGCCCGAAACATACGTTAGTAACAGTACCAGCGAATTCTGTGGTCATCTGAAAAGGAAGCTCCGCGAGTTTGGTATCACCTTGCGCGAAAAGAGCGAGGCAGGCATGAGCGAGAAGCAATTGCAGGCTTTGAAAGTGGAGCAACTCGGTACGGTTTACCGGATGCTGGTAATGGCTTACGGTGTACCTCCTACACAGTTTACGTGGAAGGAGAAAACATACACTCCCCAGGAGTTCTTTAAGACCTATTGCATTAACGAAGGCGAAGACCTGAACAAGGATTATGTAATGCTCATGAACGACCCCAGTCGTCCCTACAACAAGGTTTATGAGATTGATTACGACCGCCATGTTTACGACGGGCACAACTGGCTCTATGTGAACCTGCCCATTGATGAGTTGGAGAATATCGCCATTGCCTCATTGAAGGATAGCTGTCAGATGTATTTCAGTTGCGATGTAGGCAAGTTCTTGGATCGAGGCGTGGGTATTGCTGACATCAAGAACTACGATTACGGAAGCCTCCTCGGTACCACCTTTGGCATGAACAAGAAGCAGCGCATCCAGAGTTTCGACAGCGGTAGCACGCATGCTATGACCCTGATGGCCGTAGATTTGGATGGCGAAGGCAAAGCCAAGAAGTGGAAAGTGGAAAATAGTTGGGGGTCGGATAGCGGTCAGAATGGTTACATCATCATGACTGACGAGTGGTTCCGCGAATATATGTTCCGTGTGGTGGTGAATCGTAAGTATTGTCCTACCTCTGTTTTGGAACTCTTGAAGCAGAAGCCCACTCGTCTGCCTGCATGGGATCCTATGTTTATGCCAGAGGAATAAGGCTCCTCTTTAACCCCTAACCTCGCTTCCCATTTGGGGAAGAGGGGAATTATAATTAAACTGCCCAAGCCCCTGCTTGCAGTTCCCTCCCATTTGGGGGAGGGTTAGGGAGAGGGGCCAGATATGGAAACAACAAGACAAAATAAAATAGCCCGACTGATTCAGAAGGAGTTGAGTGATATCTTTCAGAAGCAGACTAGCGCCATGCGAGGCGTATTGGTAAGCGTGAGCGCTTGTCGTATTAGTCCCGACCTTAGTATCTGTCGCGCCTACTTAAGCGTATTCCCAAGCGAACGCGCTGAGGAGATTGTGCAGAACATTAACAACAACCAGAAGCAGGTTCGGTACGAGCTGGGCACCCGCGTGGGAAAGCAACTGCGCATCATCCCCGAACTGAAGTTCTTCCGTGATGACTCACTGGATTACGTTGAACACATAGATGAACTACTAAAGGGCTGATGCTCAATGTTCGGTGACAAATGAACTTCCCGTTCTTCATTGCTCGTCGGTATATCTTCAGTAAGAAGAGCCATAATGCCATTAACATCATTAGCGGCATCTCTGTGGTAGGTGTGGCTGTTGCCACTATGGCGCTGGTATGTACGCTGAGTGTCTTTAACGGCTTTCATGATCTTGTGGCCAGCTTGTTTACGGCCTTCGACCCTCAATTGCGCATTACGCTTGCCGAAGGAAATACTATCCAAGAAAATGACGGGCGTTTGCTGCAACTGCAGAAACTTCCATGCGTGGCCGTCTATACGCCAGTCATGGAAGGTCAGGCTATGGTGGTGACAGGTGGGCAGCAGCACGTGGTGACTATTATGGGTGTGGCGGATAACTTCAGTAAGCAGACGCACATCCAGAAGATCCTTTACGGCGACGGCTCTTTTGTTCTTCATGCCGACGTATTGGAATACGGTGTGCTGGGCATTCAGTTGGCAAGCAGGCTGGGGCTTGGAGCCGATTTTACAGAACCTTTGCAGGTATATGCTCCCAAACGGGGAGAACGTGTGAATATGGCCAATCCCTTGAGTTCCTTCAACCATCAGGAGTTGCAAAGCCCTGGTGTTGTTTTTATGGTTCAGCAGGGAAAATATGATGCCAACTACATCATCACCAGTCTGAGATTTGCGCAAAGCTTGTTCGACCAGCAGGGCTGCATCTCGTCGGCTGAGGTAAAGTTGAAGAAGGGCGTTTCCCTCTCGCAGGCCAAGAAGGAAATCAGTACGCTTTTGGGTGAGAAATTTTCCGTTCAGGACCGTTATGAGCAACAGGACGATGTGTTCCGTATCATGCGTATCGAGAAACTTATCTCATATCTCTTCCTTACCTTTATATTATTGGTGGCCTGTTTCAACATCATCGGTTCCCTTTCCATGCTGATGATTGAGAAGAAACAAGATGTGCAGACACTCCGCAGCATGGGTGCAACCGATAGACAGATATGTCATATCTTTATGTTTGAGGGTCGTATGATTAGTTTGGCCGGAGCTGTTATAGGTCTTTTGTTTGGCCTTCTGCTCTGTTGGTTGCAACAGGAATACGGCCTCATTACCATGGGAGAGAGCGAGGGTAGCTTTATTGTAGAAGCCTATCCTGTAAGTGTTCATCCTCTGGATTTGGTCATCATCTTTGTAACTGTCCTCTTGGTCGGCTGGGCCGCTGTATGGTACCCAGTAAGATACCTCTCCAAGAACCTTTTATAACTTCAAAAATGGGCTAAGACCTAAAACCTCAATCATGAAAACCAAATCATTTGGAAAATACCAAAGAACAATGAAGAACAAGTTTTTCTTATTCCTCTTCTTGGCAGTTGTCCCCTGTTCGGCCAAGAAGATGTCCAAGTACCTTTTTACCTATTTCACGGGCAATGCTCCCCAGCAAGAACAGATATGCTATGCTGTCAGCGACGATGGCTTTAACTATACACCTCTTAATGGCGGAAATCCCATTTTGTCCAGTGACAGTATTGCTTTGGCAAAGGGGGTACGTGATCCACATATTCTACGTTGCAAGGATGGCTGGTTTCGCATGGTTGTAACAGATATGCGTTCTTCGTTGGGCTGGGCTAGTAACAGAGGAATGGTGCTTCTTCGCTCTCGCGATTTGATTCACTGGGAACATCACACGGTACACTTTCCCCAACGTTTCAATGGTACTCATTTTGCTCATGTTACCCGTGTTTGGGCTCCACAGACGATTTTCGATAAGAAGGCTGGTAAGTATATGGTCTATTTCTCATTACTGACAGACGATGGTTCTATTCCATACGACCGTGTTTATTGGTGCTATGCCAATGCTGATTTCAGCGATTTGGAAGGAGAGCCGCTGGTTTTGTTTGATTTTCATTCACCTTCTATAGATACGGATATAGTGCAGGATAAGGATGGGCTTTACCATCTGTTCTTTAAAACAGAGGCCGATGGTAGCCATAAAGGAATCCGCCAATATACATTCTCTGATTTGCATCATCCGGAAACCTGGACATTGTGTGAGGGTTTCTGCGAGACAACAAAGGACGACGTAGAAGGTGCCGGTGTCTTTCCTCTTATAGGAGGAGGTTGGTGCCTGATGTATGATTGCTATTGCAATGGCCATTATCAATTTACCAAGAGTCCAGACCTGAAAACTTTTGCCTTTGTACAGAATACGGAGACCAAGGGACTCTTTACTCCTCGTCATGGAACCGTGATTCAGATTTCAGCAAAGGAATACAACCGTCTGTTGAAAGCCTTCCCTATACCTTGATAAAGGTTGTAAAAAAGGAAAAACACATTTATTACGAATGTATGATTGATTTTTTTTACATTTCTTGTTACAAAAACACAACTTGTGCGTTATAATAAAAAAGAGGAATGTAAAAGATGAGCAGAAATTTCCTGATTGAGGCCTATCAGATGCTGCGACGAAGGTCGCAGTACAACGGCTTGCATGACAGTGAAGATGCACTTAACGATGCTTTCTGCCAGTTATGGGGTGGTTCATACGACCCCGCATCAGTTCTCGAGGGTGAAAAGTTACTCTCTACAGCAGCTCATCGAAGACAAATAAGCCTTTGGCGAAGGGAAACGAGCCATCCCAAGATGCCGCTTGATAAAATAAATATAGTCCAATCGCCACCGGATACAGATGTTCACGAGACATTTGTGCAAGTAAAAACGCTAATAGAAAGTCAACTGACACCTCTTCAAAAAGAGATTCTAACCAGGCACGACATCAATGATGAGACCTACAAGGAAATAGCTCAAGACCTGAGGATGCAAGAAGCTGCCGTTAGAATGCAGTTGAGCAGGGCAAGAAATATAATCAGAGAAACTTATAAAAAATCAAGGAAATGACACAGCACGATTTATCTTATTGGGAAGACATGGCACAGCGCTACTTCTTGGCAGAGACTTCCGATGAGGAGGAGCACATGCTGCGTAGATTCCTTTGTACACGTGAAGCTCAGGATTCTCGTTTCGACGAAATCAGAGCAACTCTCTCCTACCTACATGTAAGCAAGGCCAACCGTTCTTTATCCTCTAGGCGTTCGCTTAGGATATTGGCCATCGCGGCTTGCCTAAGTGCTATTGCCTTCTTAGGTTGGTTTCAGTATCAGCAGCAAGACATCAGTTGCGTCCGTATTGCTGGTCAAAGTGTAGAAGCCGATGCCTCCTTGCTGATGGAGCAGCAGTTGACGGAAATGTTTTCATCTACCAACCCATAATGTCCCATGAAGAAGATTATTGTTCTTATACTGATTATGCTGAGCCCGCATATTGGTTTGTGGGCACAGAAGGGATGGAGTGTTCAGGTGGCTTTTGATGAGTTCTCGGTAAAGAAAAATGCCACAGAGGTGGTTATGAGTGGCAAAAGGCTTAAGGATTTCCATCTGAATTATTTTCACAGTCTGGAAATCAAGAATCCATCGGTTTCTGACAGACAGCGCATCACGTCGCTCGTCAAGGCAGATGCAGCACAGGCTATCACACAAGAAGAAAACTCAGGGCATCGCTTCTATGAGTTGCCAAACAAAAGCCAGCACGCCTATATTCTCTACCGAGACAATGGCTCCACCCTCACCCTTATTTATATTGAGGGAAAGGCCAACCTTAAACAGATAAAGCAGTATTTCCAGAAAAAACAAAAGTAAATATGAAACACCACGCATTACATATAGTATTATTTTCTTTCTTTTCAGTTCTCTCTTTCCATTCTATGCAGGCTGCTGAAGAGGATAGCCTGCAGTGGGACTTCACCGACCTTTTTCTGGGAACGAAAGCGAATCCTGCTTTACCGACATCGTTGGAAGGTTGGAAAGATCATCTTGAACTCTTTGGAAAGAATATTCCGCAAGAGGAAGTGTTTGTACATATGGACAACACCTGCTACTTTGCCGGTGATACACTTTTCTTCAAGGTTTATGTCCGTCGGAGTGATACTGGTAAGCTCACGAACCTTAGCCAGTTGCTTTATGCTGAGCTATGGAATCAGGAGGGCTATATGTTGGAGCGCCGTTTGGTAAAACTGAAAGATGGGCAGGGCACTGGCTCCTTTGTGCTTAATGATTCTATTTACGGTGGTTTTTATGAACTGCGTGCCTATACCCGTTGGCAACTCAACTGGGGTGAATACCAACACCCTCACACATGGCCTGCGGAGCAATGGTTTTTCAATAAGAAAATGGCGAAGGAGTTTTATCGTGATTACGAGAAACTATACAGTCGTATTTTTCCCATTTATGATAAGCCCACCACTCCGGGACTTTATTCTCATGATATGACAGAACGCCCCCATATGAGATACTTTCGCACGGCTGTCAGGAAGGCAGCCCCTGTAGTAAATCTATATCCCGAGGGAGGGGTTCTTGTCGAGGGTACTCGTGCACGTGTGGCCTTTGAAGCTAATGAGGCTGACGGAGAGCACATATCGGGTGTCATGCGTCTGTATGGAAGAGGCGGACAGCTTTTGCAGGAGCAGCGAACAGAGAATCGCGGTAGAGGTATATTGGAGTTTACCTACGAGCCAGATGTAACCTATTCAACTGTTTTTACCAGTGATAGCAATCAGGTTGTTCGCCAACGAATGCCTAAGGCAGAGAAAGACGGATGTGCCGTCCGTACTGATGTCATGAATAATCAGCTGTTGCTCACTTTGCAGCCACGAGGCGAAGCTGCTAACGAGACGTTAGGTGTTACAGTAACGATAGGTGGTGCTTTGCATTACTTCCAGAAATTCCGTGCCGAGGACACACAAATCAGTATTCCTACAGATTCCCTTCCTACGGGTGTGGCGCAGGTGACCATTTACAATGCACAGGGACGTGTGTATAGTGATCGTCTTTGCTTCATTCTTCATCAGCAAGACATTACTGCTTCCGAGATGCATTTTTCCGGCATACAGCAGAACTATGAGCCTTTTGATTCTATTCAGATATCTATTGAGAATCTCCAAGCTGCAGGTTCCACCATTTCTTTGGCCGTTAGGGATGCTGCTACGTCAGAGTACCTGTATGATAGCAGCAATATTCTTACCGAGATGCTGCTGTGCAGTCAGATTCGCGGCTTTGTGGAGCAACCGGATTATTACTTCGAGAAGGACGACGAAACACATCATCGTCACCTCGACCTTCTGCTGATGGTGCAAGGTTGGAGGCGTCACAACTGGATAACAATGGCTACCCCAGGCATCTTCCGTGTGAACCATCCATTCGAAAAGACGCCCATTTACTTTGGTGCTGTTTACCGCTATCAAGCTATCGGACGCGAAGGTTTTGACGGTTGGGGTAATATGATGGACCAAGAAGTTAAGCATTACGACTTCTCCCGTCCAGAGGGCGGCGAATGGTTTTCGCATAGAAAGACACGTAAGCCACAAGGCATTATTCCACTCTTGGGGAATGCTGGCGAGGAGCGGGATAAGCACAACGCTTACAGCTATCTGCTGAAGGACAATGAGTCGGCAGCTTTTGATGGACGCAATTATTACGATGAGGGTAATCTTCGTCGCGAGGTACGCGTGCATGCCGAATATCATAAGCCAACCGACGTGGGTGTGGAAAGCGTTTTTGGCGATCTTACCACCAAGAATGGTCGCTTTGTCCTCGAGTTTCCGAGCTTCTACAACCGTTGTACTTTGGATCTGTCTGCTTCAGATACCACCAAATGGGATGAGCCGTTGACGGCCACTCGCAAGGGACGCCGCCTGCTTCGCAAACGTGAAAAATTATTGAAAAAGGGGAAACCTGTTCCTAGTTTGGAGCATCAGTGGGTCAAGGCTACAGAGAAGGAATACCCCGAGTTCTACGTTCGTCTGACACCTTATTATCCACGTTTCTGCAAACCCTTCAGTTTCTATCATACTCATGTGGCACCGCCACGCGAAGGTACTTTCTTGATGTCTAGCCTTAAAGACGAACACACGCTGGCTCAGGTTACGGTGCGCAGCAAGCATGGTGGATTACGAGCATACGACAGTTCGCATCCTGCAGTCTCTCGTGATGCCTATCAGATTTTCAACGAGTGCATAGATGCAGGTTTCACGCCTGGATGGTTTGCAGGAAAGAACACGTTCTCAAAATGGGTAGAACGCCTGTTGGTGGGAGATATGAATATGTATAGGCAATATAAGACCTACCAAGATGCTGTTGAACTTAATCAGTACAGATGGCACACTTTTGCTACTTTAGGAGCAATGCCGTCTCATTCATATGGTGGTCCCGTTAATGGCGAATCTGGAAACACGAGTGCGGTGGAAAAACATAGTCCCACAGCCGACGACCAAAGGGCATTGCGTTATGCTTGGGGAGAACCGGGTACAAATTACTTAAGTTGGGTCAATATGGCAGGAAAAAGATACAATTCAGACCTTGGCTGGAGCACTTCCAATCAATTCGCTTATTCCTTTACAGGATTGGACGAAAAGAGTATGGCGCTGAACGACCTTAGCTCACTGCGCTCGGTAAACCTTATCACGGACTACGCTCCACGTATGGAAGGGAGCCCACGTTATTCGGGTGCTAATCAGCCAACAGTGGATGTAGGCTTTGATTTGCTTTTGCAGGGGAAAAGGGAACGCGTAACGTATCGCGACCGCCACTTCGTTCTGCAAGGGTTTGATGTAAGCCAAGAGTTTTATAATCCTTGTTACCGAAACCGTCCGTTGCCTAGTACAAAAGATTATCGTCGCACACTCTATTGGAACCCAAATCTCGAATTGGATGAAAAGGGGCATGCTGATATCCAGCTCTGGAATAATAGCAATTCTACCAGTATCACTATAAGTGCCGAAGGCATCACACCCGCAGGAAAGATTCTTACCGGCATCAGTTATCCGGAAGCTAGGTAAGCATTGAGAGCAAGAAAATTGATGAAAGATATTCTTACCATACTAGTCTTAAGCTTTTCTGGCGTGATTCTTGCTCAGGAGAAGTTGGATTCCTTGAGTGCTGTTGTTCGAGACGCAGACACGGGAGAACCCATACCATATGCTAATGTGTATGTTTCTGCAATCTGCGGAACTCTCAGTAACGACGATGGTGAGTTTTGTTTATCGTGTCTGCCCTCAGAGACGATTTCTATTTCCTGTATAGGCTATCAGCGCGTCAGTTACCGGGCTTCTAATCTTCCTGCACTCATCAGCCTTCGCCCCATCTCAACTACGCTTAAGGAGCTTACAATCAGTAGGGGAGACGGGATAATATATCAAATGGTAGACAAACTGCAGCGTGAAGCCAAGAAGCATCGTAGGGCAGCTTCACAGTATTTCTTTCGTATGGCCATGCGATACCCGGGAACAGATGAGTTGGCCGAGGCTTTCCTAAGTGCTAAATCATGTGTACAGATTCGTGACCTCACCTTCCATAGTGGTCATCGTGGTCAGTTAAGAAACGATCTGCTCGAAGGACCCAGTCTGACGGGACTTGTACGCACAAACATGCACATCTTCTTACGGCTGTCCCCTGTCTTGGTCAATTATGATATTTGGAATGCCACTTTTGTTCCTGCCGATATTGTTTTTAGCAAGGTGAAAAATCTGTACGAACTCTCTTGTGTCCAAATGACCGAGGAGGATGGAACGGAAATCAGTAAGGTTCGTGTTACAGCCAATCCTACTATTCTCTCACAGCCCATTTTAGATGGTACCATGTATATTGACCGTAAACGTAATCGTCTTTTGCGTTTTGATGGTCAGGTGCACGGCTTGCAGGTTATACTCTATGATCAGTCTCGCGAACAGCATTTTATCACGGGAATAGACTACTCCATGCATGTAGATTATCGGCATGATCATGGATTTACAGAAATCGCCAATATGTCAGGAGTCATCAGCAAGGATAGTGTTAAAGTACGTCTGTTGCTTTACAACTTGGGTGATAAGAAACTGACCTTCAGAAAGTCCGTCCGTGTTCGCGACAACATGATGAGCGCGATTGATGAGGCTGGTATTGATTCTACCATTTGGATTGTAAACAACATTGTTAAGCGAACGCAGGACGAGGAGCGTATCGCCTTTAAGGATAGTACTTTCTGGTCGGCAAATAAATCTAAGTATAATACCCCTCTTTCTGAACAGGAACAGCGCACCAACCAATATCTAAATGAAGCAATCCGCCAGCTGATGGACAACGCTATGCCACTGCGGCGAACGTTTAAACCATAAGTCGTTTTTTTGTCTTATTGCCAAACTGCAACATAATTGTTGGCAATGGTAACTGCCTCGTCAATGTCTCAGTTCTGCGAATCTTCCCAGTTTCTTAGGTTTGATAGCACCAACGTTCACCTCTATCATGGGGAAAAGCAAGGACTTGGGATGAATGACGGAACTTTCATAATCAGCCGTATTCTCTTTGGAAGCCCAGATATCATCCTTCAAATCTGAACTAGAAGGCACTCCCATGCTATACGATCTAACGTGTTCCTGCTTCCCCGTTTTTGTGTTTACACGTATCGCTCCCTCATACCCAAAGATGTAGGCATATTCCAAATGCTGTTCCTTGGCCATTGAGATAAGTTTCTTTACAAGTTTATCCCGACTCATTGTCTTGTTAAACGAAATGCAGAGTACCCCAGTTTTGTTATACCCATAATAATTTTGCGTGGAGCCTACCCATTCATTTCCTGTTGACTTTAAGACCTTGGGAGAAGGCATTCTGCCTGCAAGTTGGTTCACCAAAATGCCATTCCGAATCAGTTCGATGGTTGCTGGACGTATGCCGTCGGCATCATATTTGCGGTATCTAAACAGACGGTGGCCATTGAAAATAGAGTCGTTACCCAATTGCCATACAGACATGTCTTTGCATAAGATTTTCTTGCCCAACGACTTATAAGAGCTATCGTATTTCCTGTTCCATAAATTCAGATCACAAATTACATAGTCAGAACATGTTGATTTACCAACTCTTTTATCCATGATTGCCTCCCGTGCCATGTTATCTTCATACAAAACGGGCCCCTGATAGTCCTCATCTTCAGACAGAACAATATCTTTATTAATCCAGTCAGAAGCAATTCTCCTTACCCACGCTTTCAGGGAGTCTGTTGGTGGCAAGTCGTCCACATCATAATATATGGACTGAGGACTACGACTGAAGGCACTCCCATCGGGAGCAACATAACAGGCATTTCCATAGATGCGGACTTTCTTTATGGGAGTACGCAAACGCAGGCCTTCACTCGTCATACGATATGCATCCTCATAATCAAGTCGTCCAGAAATACGTGTATCACACAACTGCGGATAATCCTTGAAGACAGCAGACAAGGTGTCCACCAACAGCTTCAGGGTCTCTGCATCCTTCTGATAGTTGGTTAATGCCGATTCACCAATAAAATTGCCTGCAGGCATCGTGGGCCATTCGGGGATGCTGTCGTTCAGGAACTCCTGAGCCCTCCACTCCTTTCTCGACTTATAATCATTATATACCTTATTAAACACGTATGATGTGCAACGCCACAAACTTTTGCGTAAGTGATTATAACTGATTTCGTTTGGCAAAGAACCTATGCCTTCGCTAGTCTTACACATTTTCATTGCATCACCCACAACAATTCTAACCTCACCAGTATTTCTGATATCATCCTTGGTATAAACTTCACATGAACCCAATGATGATCTTACATGAGCCGAGCCTGTACGGTTAACTATGTAGTCCAGGAAATAGGGCTTTGTTCCATCCTTCTGCTTCAGGCTGTCCATACTGCGATTCATCTCATCGGCCATAGCGCGGAAGATTACAGAATCCGTATTCATTCCGCTCAGTTGCTCTTTTGGCAGAGAGGTTGGGCTTGGCAAAATACGATTTTTCTTTTCTTCATTCTTTATGCATTGTGTCTCCATCTGTGAGATATAAATCATAGGCGCAGTTAATGACACAGACACCCATCCTGACCGTGCCCCGCATCTTCCGTTGAACGTATGAACCTTACCACCTGCAGCCTTGATGTTACTGAAAGCCGTCAGCGGAGTACCTATGAAGGAAACACCACGTACCAGTGAGTCGGGTCTGCCGTCGGCATATATCTTGTAGGTCTCAACAGGTACAACATTAAAGGATGATATATTGTAGGTGTTGTTACTGGTAGTAGTCCGTCCGTTGCTGACGCTGTGGATGTAATACCCGTATTCCTTATTATCCTCCTTCAGTTGCTGGACGAACATCTTACGCAGCTGCTCTTCTGTGTACGGATGACTGGTCTCTATCAGCAGGTTGGACTGTCGGGGAATGGGTTTCTTGCCGAATTCTGCACGTCCGTGTCCATTGCTGGGTGCATCCTCATTCTTCTGAGGTAAGACATGCAGAAAGTTTTTCATGACGCCATCCTTAATACATTCCACCCGTTGTGCCTTGGTACCTTCATCATCATACTGATAGTATCCGTCCAGAGGCGTTCCATTTAGCTCCTTAAGGGTGGGGTCGCAAGTTACGCTTATTTCAGAGGACAACACATTCTTCCCCATCATGGGCTTGAATTCCGAATCATCCTTTTCCAGACGATGCCCCAAAACCTCGTGGAAGAACACGCCTCCGGCATCGCCCGAGAACAGGACAGGGCCGCTGTAAGCTTCTGCCATAGGAGCCTTGCTCAATGCATCGGCACGTTCAATAAGGTCAATCATGGTCTCTCGCAGCGTATTCTCATCTGGAAGTTCTGATTCGTTATAGGCAAAGAAGGTCTTGAACATCGGACACGCTATTCCCTTCTTGTCTTTCACCGTCGCGTATAACCTCACCCAAAAGGTTCTGCTGTTAAAGACTACCTCTGTTCCGTCAGACTTCACTATGTACTTTCTTTGGTTAGTAAATGAGTAGTTTGCAGTACAGGTGGCTTCTATGCTATCCTTTTGGGTCAGGGTAATCCTGTTCAACAGTGCCGTCCACTTATCCCTGTCAACTTTATATTCAGGCAGTGGCGCCTCGTAGTATTTCTCTGGTTCTATGACAATGGTGCTCTTAGTCGAGTCTTCCTTTTCGTCCTCGGATGATTCCAGATTCTTCTTCATCGTATTGTATTTCTCACATAGGGCGTTCCAGATAACATCTTTAATAACTGCAGTATCATTCGTTAAAGGCAAATCGTTCTGGTTGCCAATAAAAGAACCACCTCTACCTTGATAGGATTCCGTCTTACCAATCCGCATTGTAGGGGATAGCCTGCGCCACCCAGTCTCGTTTACAGAAGAATATCCCATATCACTATGGATTGAGATGCCCTTCTCTTCCAAGGCATTCAGCGATATCTGATTAACAGGGACAGAATCCTTTGAAAGGTGAGAATAGTAATAGTTCACCTCGCTTTTCAGAACTCTGAGCAAAACATCCTCGTTATATGTATTATTGGCAAACGAAGCACCGCCAATCGCTGTAAACAGCGCAACGCAAATAAACTTTTTCATTGTTTTTGTGTGTCTTTTCTTCTTGTTTTTGTTTTTTCTTGCAACAAATATACTACTTTCTTACTTTATTCGTCAAACAAAAAGACGAAAAAAATAACAAATACAAAGAAATTAATGTTTTTTTATTAGGCCAAGAAAAATAAACTCTTAGGTTAGGGAATTTTTCTGCCTAACCTAAGAGGAAAAATCGGCATTCCGCGATGGTGTTAATAAAAAGATTTACAACTCCGTCATTTGGTTATTATCTTATAGTGTTTTTATGCAAAGAAAAAAGCTGACCAGAATTTTCTCTGGCCAGCCTTTTCATATCAGGACTGTGGGATTACTTTATAACGCGTAAGGGATTCATCTCTAAGTATTTCTCGGGCTTGCGGAAGGGCTTGTTACCAGAGAAAACATAGGGATTGTGGTCGCAAGCCTTACCTTCAAGGTTATACGAAAGGGTAGATTATTCAACTCTGCTGACAGAAACGGAAAAACGTATCTTGAAATTAGCAGAGATAAGAATGACGAACGAGGAGATTGCTGATTACCAGAACGTTAGTCTTTCTGCCGTTAAGGCCAGCATAACACGCGTACTGAAGAAACTGGTAGTAAAAAGGGTACACGAGGCTGTTGCCATTGCTCGTAATTTCAGAATAATATAAGGATTTGATAAAACAAGCGCGGGCATCTTTTCGTCACGAAAAAATGCCCGCCAGACTAATCTTTAATCTCTCAAAATTCTTTTTACCTAAAACTAACTAAACGAAATATCTTTTGCTTAACTGCTTTTTCTATAAACAAACAAGTAGTGTACCATCACGGTGCTTACTATTTTTCAGTATGCAAAGTTAATGGATTTCTTTTTGTCACATATGTTCTTTAGTGACAGATTGTCAGATTTTGCGTTTTTCTTGATTTATGTCAATTCCTAAAAAGAAGTTGCCGCTCTGCTCTGAGGTTAAAGTAGTTATCACTGCGTCCAGAAGTAATCGCAAGCGCTCGAAGCAAACGTGTTTTGGCTTATGAGGAATAAAAACAAATGGATTTATTTTGTATTCCGCTCACTTAGTCGTAACATTGGCTATCGCCGAAGATACTCTCGCTCGGATAAAGAAATAAAAAAATGTTTTTATTTCGTTTATCTCTCGCTTATTCGTATCTTTGTCCCCCGAAAAAGAGAATATACATAATTATAAAATGGCAAAAGAGTATAATTTTAGAGAAATAGAGCAGAAGTGGCACCAGAATTGGGTGGCCAACAAGACGTACAAAGTGGTGGAGGATGAGAACCGTAAGAAGTTCTACGTGCTGAACATGTTTCCTTATCCCAGTGGTGCAGGATTGCACGTTGGTCACCCCTTGGGCTATATTGCCAGTGATATATATGCACGTTACAAGCGCCTTCAGGGCTTCAATGTGCTGAACCCTATGGGTTATGATGCTTACGGCTTGCCTGCTGAGCAGTATGCTATTAAGACAGGTCAGCACCCCGAGAAGACTACATTCCAGAATATCGACCGCTATCGTGAGCAGTTGGATAAGATTGGCTTTAGTTTCGATTGGGACCGTGAGGTACGTACCTGTACCCCTGATTACTATAAGTGGACTCAGTGGGCGTTCCAGAAGATGTTTAAGAGCTTCTATGGCCTCACCCCTAATCCCTCTCCCGTGGTCGAGGGAAACCAACAACCCAAGGCACATCCTATTGAGGAGCTGATTGCTTATTTCGAGAAGAAGGGAACAGAAGGGCTTGATGCCTATAATATAGCACAGGGTGAGGAGCTTAGCTTCACGGCAGAGGAGTGGAACAGTTGGGATGAGAAGAAGCAGAGTGATGTGTTGATGAACTATCGCTTGGCCTTTATGGGTGAGACGATGGTGAACTGGTGTCCTCAGTTGGGTACCGTGTTGGCCAACGATGAGGTGGTGAATGGTGTGAGCGAACGCGGCGGTTATCCTGTGGAGCAGAAGAAGATGCGCCAGTGGTGCCTGCGTGTAAGTGCATACAGCCAGCGTCTGTTGGATGGCTTGGAGACCATTCAGTGGAGCGAGAGTATCAAGGAGACGCAGAAGAACTGGATTGGACGCAGCGAAGGTACAGAGGTACAGATGAAGGTAGCTGGTCAGGATGTGGACTTCACCATCTTTACCACGCGTGCCGATACTATGTTTGGTGTGACGTTCTTTGTACTGGCTCCTGAGAGCGAGTTGGTGGACAAGGTGACAACACCCGAGCAGCGCGCCGCCGTGGACGAATACATCAAGTATGTGAAGGGACGTACAGAGCGTGAGCGTATGATAGATCATACTGTTACGGGAGTATTCTCTGGTGCTGATGGTATCAACCCCATTACAGGTGACAATGGTCCTATCGAGATTGCTGAATACGTGTTGGCTGGTTATGGTACGGGAGCCATTATGGCTGTGCCTGCGCATGACAGTCGCGACTATGCTTTTGCCAAGCATTTCGATTTGCCCATTATCCCATTGGTAGAGGGCGCAGATGTAAGCAAGGAGAGCTATGATGCCAAAGAGGGTATTGTGATGAACTCTCCTGTGAGCCCAGATAAGAGTGTGGAATATGATGGCGAAAGCCTGAACCTGAATGGTAAGACTATCAAGGAGGCTATTGCCGAAACCAAGCGTTTCGTGAAGGCTCACAAGTTGGGTCGCGTGAAGGTAAACTACCGTCTGCGTGATGCCATCTTCAGTCGTCAGCGTTACTGGGGTGAACCATTCCCTGTATATTACAAGAAAGGTATTCCTACTATGATTCCAGAGGAGTGTCTGCCTATTGAGTTGCCTCAGGTAGATAAGTTCCTGCCTACAGAAACGGGTGAACCTCCATTGGGTAACGCTACTAAGTGGGCATGGGACGAGAAGAACAAAAAGATTGTTGAGAAGAGCCTCATCGATGAGGTAAATGTCTTCCCCATAGAACTATACACCATGCCAGGCTTTGCCGGTTCCAGTGCATATTATCTTCGCTATATGGACCCCAAGGACGATGAGGCTCTGGTAAGCGAGAAGGCTGCTTCTTACTGGCAGAATGTTGACCTCTACGTGGGAGGTTCCGAGCATGCTACAGGTCACTTGATATACAGTCGTTTCTGGAATAAATTCCTCTTCGACTTGGGTGTCAGCAAGAAGGATGAGCCCTTCCAGAAGCTAATCAATCAGGGTATGATTCAGGGTTGGTCAAGTTTTGTTTACCGCCTGCGCAATACCAATAAGTTTGTAAGTTTCGATCTCTTGGACGAACAGTACGATGAGGCTAAGAAGAAGAGCTTCTACTACTATCAGGGTGCTGAGGCCGACCCCGTATATGCCGATATCAGTATGGTTAGTGGCAATATCCTGAATGTAGAGAAGATCCGTGAGTGGACGCCAGAGTTCCGTGATGCTGAGTTCATCCTGAACCAGAATGGGCAGTACATCGTGAGTCAGGCTATCGAGAAGATGTCTAAGTCGAAGTATAACGTAGTGAACCCCGATGATATCTGCGAGAACTATGGTGCTGACACTCTGCGTCTGTACGAGATGTTCCTGGGTCCCATCGAGCAGTCTAAGCCTTGGGATGTAGCAGGTATAGACGGTTGCTTCCGTTTCCTGAAGAAGTTCTGGAGTCTGTATTGGGACAAGGACGGCAACCTGGCAGCAGATGATTCAGAGGCTACAGCCGACAATATGAAGACGCTTCACAAACTTATCAAGAAGGTTACTTCAGATATCGAGGAGTTCTCTTATAATACCAGCATCTCAGCCTTTATGGTGGCTGTAAACGAGTTGTCCGGCCAGAAGTGTCGTAGCAAGCAGGTATTGTCTCAACTGCCTGTGCTGATAGCTCCTTTTGCTCCCCATATAGCAGAAGAACTCTGGGAGGCTTTGGGTAACAAGACCAGCGTATGCGATGCCAAATGGCCAGAGTTCGACGAGAAGTTCTTGGTGGAGAGCAGCGTGAAGTTGGGCGTTCAGTTCAACGGAAAGGTACGCTTTGCTATGGACTTCCCCGCTGATGCTACACCAGACCAGATGGTACAGATGGCTACCTCTGCTCCTGATGCCCAGAAATATCTGGATGGAATGCAGATTGTAAAGACCATTGCCATACCAGGCAGAATTGTAAACATTGTAATAAAGCCTCAGGCTTAAGGAAAAAGAGCGCTATGCCAAAGGTAAATTATCGCAGATTATGGGAGTTCATAGTTGACTTCATGGCCATAAACATCGGAATGGCTGTTTATGCCCTTGGATGGGCAGCCTTCCTGTTGCCCTATCATATCACTACAGGTGGTATGACGGGTATGTTTGCCATCTTGTACTATGTAACAAAGTTCCCGATAGCAGCTGCTGTACTTATCTCAAATGCCATTTTGCTTATTATCGCCTTTAAACCATTGGGTTGGAAGTTCGTGGGTAAGTCGGCATATGCCACCATAGCCCTGTCTTTCTTCTTGGAAATGGGACAACAGTTAATGACCGATGAATCTGGCAGTCTGATGCAAATCTTAGGCGAGGGTCAGGACTCTATGGCTTGCGTTTTAGGTGCCATTCTGAATGGTTTGGGCATTGGCATAGTATTCCTTGCTGGCGGCAGTACAGGTGGATGGGATATTATAGCTGCATTAGTAAATAAGTACAGGAACATCTCGTTCGGCCGAGCTCTGCTATATCTCGACTTCCTGGTGATTGGTTCCTGTTGGCCTATCTTCCACGATTGGCGTATGGTGGTATTTGGTTATGTTACGTTAGCCGTTTATACCTACGCATTGGACATGCTTATCAATAGTGCCCGTCAGGATATTCAGTTTATTATCTTTACCCATAAGCCGGAGGAGATAAGTCAGCGCATCATTACAGAAACGTGCCATAGTGTAACGTTATTGAACGGCGAGGGCTATTACAGCCACCAGGAGATAAAAGTCCTAATTACCATAGTCCACAAGCGTGAATCAGTACAAATTTTGAGAATGATACAAGAGACAGACCCTGCTGCTTTTGTCTCTCAAAGCAGGGCAGAGGGTGTGTATGGTAACGGATTTAAAGCAATAAAGGCATGATAAAGAAACTTACTAAAGCAGATATTTGGGAGATGAGCAAGAACTACTTGCTCATGATGCTGGGTATTGTCATATATGTGATAAGTTACGTTTATTTCTTGCTGCCCTACCAGCTTATCAGTGGTGGTATGAACGGTATCTCTACGCTTATCTACTATACCTTAGGACTGCATCCCAGTATGACGTATCTGGTTATGAATGTCTTCCTGATACTGTTGGGCGCCAAGATAATGGGGTGGAGGTACAGCCTGAAGACTGTCATAGCCATTCTTATAATATCTTTTCTGATAAACATTTTCCAGCAAGGGATAACTTCTGTGGATGCACAGGGGCATGAACACTTGATGCACATCGTGGGCGATCAGAAATTCATGGCTTGCGTGATAGGTGCTCTTATGGAGGGATTGGGACTGGCTCTGGTTTTCCTGTCAGGCGGAAGTACCGGAGGTATTGATATCATAGCCAGCAGCATCAACAAGTTCTGGAATATCTCCTTGGGCCGTCTGATGCTCTGTATAGACCTTGCTATCATTGGTAGCAGCTACATTATCTCACACAACCTGGAGACGGTGGTTGTGGGTTACCTGACCATGCTTATCTCTATGTTCTTTCTGGATTATGTCATTAATGGTCTCAGACAGAGCGTTCAGTTTATTATTGTCAGCGACAAGTACAATGAGATTGCCACTCAGGTGAATGAGCAGATGGAGCGTGGTGTGACTGTCCTTTATGGTGAAGGCTTCTATAGTAAGGAAAAGCGCCAGGTGTTGCTTATCCTGGCTAAGAAATATGAGAGCCGTGCACTCTTTGCCCTTATCAGGCAGATAGACCCCAGAGCCTTTGTGTCAATGGGTAATGTAGAGGGTGTCTTTGGCGAAGGATTTGACAAGATAAAGAAATGAGAGAACTTGTAATGGCCACCAACAATGCCCATAAGTTGGAGGAGGTAAGGCAAATCTTGGGTAATGAGTTTCTGGTTAAGGGATTGGCAGAAATAGGTTGTCATGAGGATATTCCAGAGACGTCAGACACGCTGGAAGGTAATGCTCTTCAGAAGGCCAGATATGTACACGACCATTACGGAGTGGACTGCTTTGCCGACGATACAGGCTTGGAAGTAACGGCTCTTGAGGGTGCTCCTGGTGTTTATACTGCCAGATTTGGAGCTATGAACGGTTATGGCGAAAGTCACGACGCGGATGCTAACATCCAGTGCCTGTTGGATAAGCTGGAAGAGGCAGAAGACCGTGGTGCACGTTTTCGTACCGTTGTTGCCTTGGTAAAGAACGGAGAAGAGCATCTCTTCGAGGGAATTGTCGAGGGTGAAATACTGACGCAGAAGGTTGGTGAAGGTGGCTTTGGCTACGACCCAGTCTTTGCTCCTATCGAAGCCAATGGATTGGCATTCGCCCAAATGGCGGCAAAAGAAAAGAATGCTATCAGCCACAGAGGAAGAGCCATTACCAAATTGGTTGAATTTTTGAAGAATAATTAATCATAAGCATTGCTCATATATGAAGAAGTCATCATTCCTGACAGTATTGTTGTTCCTTGTTGTTTGCAATTGCCTGCAAGCAGCACAAATTGGTTCTTGGAAGGTTTACCTTAGTTACCACAATGCACAGAAGAGTGTGGCAGTCGGGAAAACCATCTATACGGTGGCAAACGGTGACCTTTTCTCATATAATACAGAGGATACCGAGGTTAGGACCTATGACCACCTGGGTGTCCTGAATGATGTTGACATCGTAGATATAGGCTATAGCCAGGAGGCAAAGAGGATTATCCTCGTTTATTCTAATTGCAACATTGACTTGTTGGATGCCGATGACAATGTTCTGAATCTTCCTGCATTGAAGGAAAAGTCTATCTTCGGAAAAGAGATAAGCGGCATGTGCATCTATGGCTCTATGGCTTATCTTTCTACGGGATTTGGCTTTGTGGAAGTGGACATGAAGGAGGGCGTCTTTAAAAACACATACCGCTTGGGTTTTGAAACCAAAAGCGTTGCCGTAAATGCAGATAACATTTATCTCGCTACCACAACGGGCTTGTTCAGATGCTCCAAGAAGGATAATCTGCAGGATGTCGCTAACTGGAAGAAACATCATGGATTTATCGATTGGAGCAAAGTGATGTTTCACGGAGACCAACTGTTGGGCGTACGTCTGGATACACTCTATATGATAAATGCACAAAAGGCTTTTACGATAGAGAAGGCTTGCAAAGATAAGAGTACAGTCGGTTTCTTGTGTGAGGCAAACAATCAGCTCTTTTGGGGAACGGCAGATTATATCCGCTATGCCACGACGTTACCGGACTACACAGAAATAAAGGAGCCTAACACTTGGAGCAATGTAACTTTCTTGGGCGGTACCTATTGGGTAAGTGACCAGTATAAGGGACTTCAGGGCTATAAGATAAACGATAAACAGCTACAGGTAACTATACCCTCGATTATTCCCAACAGCCCGGTGCGCAACCTTTCCTATAGGTTGAATTGGGTGGGAAACCGCCTGCTCGTAGCCGGAGGTATCAATACATATCTGGGCATCTTTAATAAGCCCACGGCAATGACCTATGAAGATGGCAAATGGACAATCTTTGAGGAGATGACGGATATTCCAGAAAAGTACAAGAGAATAAATCTGGCAAACACAACGGATTTGGTACAAGACCCTAATGACCCATCACACCATTTTGCATCTCTGCATAGAAACGGACTCTTTGAGTACAGGGACGGCAAGTTCGTAAGATTCTATACTTGCGATAACAGTCCGTTGAAAAGCGTTATGCCCATGAGTATGTATTACATGAATTATGTAACATGCGCAGGACTGAAATATGACCCAGACGGGAACTTGTGGATGCTGAACTCCAATACAGACTCCGTCCTGCATGTGATGCGTCCAGACGGGAAATGGTATTCCTTGTATTGTGAGCCTATTGACCACTCTTCTATTTGTGATAATCTCCTTATACACAGTTCTGGATTGGTTTTCTTAAACAGCCGAAGCGATCAGAAGAAAGGTATTTTCTGCGTAGATACCAAGGGAACACTTGGCAACAATAAAGACGACAAATGTGTCTTGCATCAGGAAATCATAAATCAGGATGGAACCGTCTATACACCAGACGAATTTTACGGACTCTGCGAAGATCTTGATGGAAAAATATGGTTTGGAACCAGATTGGGACTTTTTGTGATTGACGACCCAACTACTGTGTTTGACAAGAATTTCCGTTTTACACAGGTCAAGGTAAACCGTAATGACGGAAGCGGTTTGGCAGACTATCTGTTGAGTGGTTTGCCAGTAACCTGTATGACTGTAGATGGTGCCAATCGTAAGTGGATAGGTACGCAGAGCAATGGCGTTTTTCTGATTTCTGCTGATGGACAGGAAACCATTCATCATTTCACAACAGCAGACTCCCCCTTGCTAAGTGATGCCATACAGGATATTGCTGTTAATCCAATAACAGGTGAGGTAGCCATTGGAACAGAAAAAGGATTGTGCAGTTATATGAGCGATGCCATAGATGCAGCAGAAGATCTGGTGAAGGAAGATGTTCTTGTTTATCCCAATCCTGTAAGATCTGACTATACGGGTCCTATTGCCATTAAAGGTTTGACCATGGATGCTGAAGTGAAGATTTTAGGTCCTACAGGCCAGTTGGTATGGAGCGGTGTTTCATCAGGCGGCCTTGTTACTTGGAACGGTTGCAACATGGCAGGAAAGCGTGTAGCTTCCGGTATCTATCATGTGGTAGCAAACAACAATGCGGGCAACAAAGCCATTGTCACCCGCATCGTTATCATTAAATAATGTATTTAGAATCGATAGCCGACAGTAAAACTGAAGTTGAAATTGTGAACTTTGTGTAGGGAAATACCTGTCTGGTCGAAGAATCTGTCGCGCAAACTTGTGCGATAGATATCTGCCAAGCCCCAGTCGGCGCCAATCATAAAATTGTAACGCTGTTCGTATTCAGCGCCAATGCGGAAACCTATACCAGCATCCCAACGTTGGAAGGATTGTGTAAGGTCGTCATAATTCTTGAATGCATTAAACGAGAGTTCTTCTTCCATTGTTCTTGCGTCTCCGCCATCAAGGTCAATACTTGCACTGTGGCATCCGCCTACACCAACAGCAAAATAGGGACCGATTTCTCCGTAGAATCCTAAATTATCGAGAACATTGTAACGGAAACCTACACGAACAGGAACCTCGATGTAGTGGAGTACATACTTCGAAGAGCCTATAGGTTCTTCTATTAGGTTGAAAATATTATCGGAGGCTTTACCTCCTTTCATACTCCAATCAATACCAGCAGTCAGGTAAGTACCATGAGCTTTGGGGAGCATATAGTCTGCTCTGATTCCCAGTTGAGCACCAGCTTTTGCGCTGTATTCGCTGTTCTGGAGCTTGGAAATATTCATTCCAAAGACTCCCATCCAACTCAAACCTTCCTCTGGTTCATTCTCAAATGCCATAGCATTGCCTGTGCAAAGTGCTAATGCAAGGATAAAACTGAAAACTTTCTTCATCTTAAATCGTAGTATAATTAAAGATTAAAACAAATATTCTATTCACATAATGCTTCGCAGACCTCGTTCTGGAAGTCTCTTCCCAATCTGCCAGGGCTTATGCCTTGATTGATGATGCTGAACGAGAGAATGTGCCCGTTGCGAGCCGTAAGGTAGCCTGCCAGCGAGGATATGCCGTCCAGTGTGCCAGTCTTGGCGTGGACATTATTATAAGCAGGGGTTTCCTGCATACGTTTACTTAATGTACCATCTACGCCCGCTATGGGGAGTACATCATAAAGGTGGCTGAATATCTCGGGTTTGCTGGCGGCATAGTTCAGAAAACGTACCAACAACTCTGGCGATACATAGTTATAAAGAGAGAGACCGCTGCCGTCGGCAATCTGATACTGGTCGGAATCCAATCCAAGTTCTTCTATCAGGTCGTAAATAAGTTTGGCTGCTTGTTTTCTTCCAGCATTCTTTTGCCCAGAGTAAGCAGCAAGCTGATAAAACAAACATTCGGCAAAGATATTCTGACTGTTCTTGAGAATCGGTTCCAGCACCTCATCAATGGTATGGGTAACGCAGAAAACGGAGACGGCATTCGCAGGGGCTTGCTGTTGCTTGGTGCTTGGCTTGCTGCGTTTTATACCTGCCTTGGCAAGTGCCCGGTTCCATTCGCTAATGAACTGATCTTTGGCATTCACCATCAGGGCAGAGAGCGGCCCGTACTTGTCATCCCAGCACCATCCCCATCCGTATGGAAGGTCGTCCTTCATGCTGAGGTCAATATACATATTTCCACTGATGCTGCTAATGCCGGCGTTGCGCAAGGCTGCAGCCATCGTATTCAGATCAGAAGGTGACAACAGGGGATCCATGCCTCCCACTACATAAACATCGCCCTGCAGTGTTCCGTTGGCAACAGTTCCCGTTGTCCGCAAATCAGTACGGAACAGGTATTCTCCGCCTAAATAATGCAGGCTGCTGATACTGGTAATAAGCTTTTCTGTCGAGGCTGGGCGCATGCGTTGGGCTGCATTGAAGGAATAAAGGGGAAGATTCTCCGTTAGGTCAAAGACGTACAGTCCCAACTGTGTGGTTTCAAAAAGCGGAAGATGACAGAGTGAATCAAGTCTGGATTGTATGGTGTCCTTCCACGTTGCAGGCTGAACTGTCACTTGCGGGGCAACAACAGGAGTATCAAACTCCACCCGTGCATTTTCCGTAATATGAATAGAACCGTTATAAGGAACCTGAACAGAGCGTCGGGTACCACAACTGCACAGAAAAATAAAAAATGCAGATAGAAGTAAGTTCTTGTTTGCTTTAATACCTGAAACCATGTTGTGTAATGCTCTTTATCAATCGCAAAGTTAAAGAAAAAAACCGGAAAACATACAACTAAACAACTTTTTGAGTATTTTTGCACCGGAAATAGCTTAAAATAAAGCAAATTATCATGATAAGGAAATTTGATTTTCTGATAATTGGAAGTGGTGTTGCAGGAATGA
>JAEEGJ010008535.1_pt1 | contig 28169 bp, 26 predicted proteins | sample 8958761 | NCBI WGS metagenome assembly JAEEGJ01 (sample SAMN16246546, study PRJNA631951) | gut metagenome | biome: gut microbiome; feature: rumen; material: RS-attached | host: Bos | place: Iran: Karaj | collected 2018-10
TGACCGTTTCCCGACTCGTGAGGAAATTGATGTTCCGGTAGTGGAACAGTCCATCGTCGAACTGTACTCCAAGTAATGATGAGCATCTTTTGCCACCAACCAGTTGGCGTATTGTGGTAATACGCGAAAGAAGGAGGCTTTCCGCATGATTGATATTATTGACCCGAAATTGGTTACATCTGAGGTTTCTGAGGACAGACGCTATGGCAAGTTCGTCTGGGAGCCTTTGGAACGTGGCTACGGTATTACGTTAGGAAACAGCTTGCGCCGGGTTCTGTTGTCTTCCCTGAAAGGGGCGGCAGTGATCGGCGTTATGATTGAATATGGTGAGGGAACCAAGGTTCTGCACGAGTTTACAACCATTCCCGGTATCCGGGAAGACGTGGCAGATATCATCCTGAACATTAAAGGACTGTGCATGAAGCTGCATTCTCCGGAGAATGAGATGAAAGTTCTGCACATCAATGTTGCAGGCGAGCAGGAAATTACGGCTGCAGATATTGAACCTGACAGCGATGTCGAAATCCTGAATCCCGAATTGCATATTGCGACACTGGATAAAGATGCCAGCCTGAAAATTGATATTTATGTTGATTTTGGCAGAGGCTATGTTCCCGGTGATAAAAATAAGAGAGATGATATGGGAATCGGATGGATTCCCGTTGACAGCATCTATTCCCCAATTACCCGCGTCAAATTCGGCGTGACCGATACCCGTGTAGGCAACGTGACTGATTATGACAAGCTGACTCTGGAAGTATGGACCGATGGCAGCATTAATCCGGAAGATGCTATCAGCCGTGCGTCAGGGATTTTGATTGATTACCTGAATCTTTTCCAAAACGGCACGGTTGTTGAACAGAAACCCATTCCTGTCGTGGAACCGGCAGCAAATGATCCGGAAGTTGCACAACCGGATCCGAAACTGTCCATGTCAATTGAAGAAATGGATTTGTCTGTCCGCAGTAACAACTGCCTGCGCCGTGCAGGTATCAATACGGTAGGTGACTTGATCAACAAGTCGGAAGACGATTTGAAGAAGGTTCGTAATCTGGGGACGAAGTCGTTAGAGGAAATTATTAAAAAGTTAGTTGATTTACAACTGTCCTTGCGTAAGGACGATCAAGAATAATAAGGGGGACGGAAAATGGCATACAGAAAATTAAACCGCGCGTCCGGTAACCGTAAAGCTCTGTTCCGCAGTCTGTCCAGCGCCTTAATCATGAATGGCAGAATTGAGACCACCATCACAAAAGCAAAAGAGACCAGCAAGAATGTGGCAAAGCTGATTACCCTGGCTAAAGTTGGTGACTTACATGCACGCCGTCAGGTGCTGGCCACTTTGGTAGACGAAACCGCTACCAGAAAGCTGTTTGACGAACTGGCTCCGAAATACAAGGAAAGACAGGGCGGCTTCACCCGTATTTACCGGGTTGGTCCTCGTCGCGGCGACGCAGCCGAAATGGCGATTATTGAACTTCTGTAAGATTCGGAAGAGATAATTCAATAGAAAACTGCTTATCTGAAATAAGGTAAGCAGTTTTTATTTTATGTAACAATATGTTAATTCAAAAGAAGCGCTGCAGCCGGTAAGGCGTCGCAAAACCGTACACGATTGCTATTCTATGGACTCATTCGACTGTGGCTTCGAAACTTGGTGCTTTGCACCTCAAACAGCCGAAGCCACGGGCGTCTCATTTCGTCTCATCGAATGACGCAATCGCTCCCGATGTTTTGCTTGCGTCTAGCCGGCTGCACGCTTCTTTTTGCCTTTGCGTTTTTTGGAATAATATAGTTTTCTCTATATTTTGCTAAGAAATTTTCCTTTTCAAATAAAGACAATTTGTTAACTCTTTTGGTAAATGTGGTTGACGATTGTAAGCAGTGAAGTTATAATATAACTGTTTATTTTATATTGCGGTTTTGCAGGAAAATACGATTAAATACAATTTAATGCAATGAAACCTTCAGGGGGAACTATGAAGCCAGTAATTGAAACCCAGGGGCTTAAACATGTTTATATAGACGCTGACAACAATCAGGTCACGGCGCTGGACGGAATCGGGTTGCAGGTCCAGCCGGGAGAGTTTGTGGCGGTAATCGGCGCCAACGGAAGCGGAAAAAGCACGCTGGCCCGTCATTTTAATGCATTGCTTCTTCCTACGGAGGGCCGTGTGAAAGTCCATGGGATGGACACGCTGGACGATAACAATTTGTGGCGGATCCGTCAGGACATGGGCATGGTTTTCCAGAATCCGGACAATCAGATTGTGGCGGCTATCGTGGAAGAAGATGTGGCTTTCGGTCCGGAAAATATCGGTGTTCCCACGGCGGAACTGAAGAAAAGAGTGGAAGATGCCTTGCGGGCTGTGGATATGCTGGATTACCGTGAGCATGCCCCGCACCTTTTGTCGGGTGGCCAGAAGCAGCGGGTAGCCATCGCCGGAACGCTGGCGTTGGGTTCTAGCTGCATCATTTTGGACGAACCTACGGCTATGCTTGATCCGAAAGGCCGGAAAGAGATTCTTAACACGATGCAGAAACTGAACAGGGAACAGCATATCACTGTAGTTTATATTACGCATTTTATGACAGAGGCTTTGCTGGCCGACCGTGTCATCGTGATGAGTAAAGGAAAGGTTGAATTCCAGGGAACCCCAAAAGAAGTGTTCTCACGGGTGGATGAGCTGGAAAAACTGGGATTGGAAGCTCCCCTGGCCGCAAAATTTGCTTTTGAACTTCGCAAAAGCGGCGCGAAGCTGCCCCCCGGTATCATTACCAACGAAGAGCTGGCTGCGGCTCTTGCGTGAAATTTAACGATTAATGCATTATTGGGGTAGCGATTTAGTTTATATAATGAAGGCAAGCGGCTTGTGTTGATTGAAAAATACAGGTAAGCAGTAAGGAACGGTTATCGTGTCAATTAAACTGGAACATGTCTCTTATGTATATATGCCGGGGACACCTTATGAAAAGGAAGCGCTGAAGGATGTTTCCCTCGAAATTAATAAAGGTGAATTTGTAGCCGTCATCGGGCACACCGGCAGTGGCAAATCCACATTGGTACAAAATTTGAACGGCCTGCTGCATCCCTCAAAAGGGACGGCATCGCTGGGCGGCACTGACCTGTCCGGCAAAACGCAGGAAGCAAAGCAGGCGCGGGGGCGTATAGGCATGGTGTTCCAATATCCGGAACATCAGTTGTTTGCGGAAACCGTGTACGAAGACATTGCTTTTGGTCCCCGGAATCTGGGACTGGACAACGACGAAACGGACGCCCGCGTCAAAGAAGCCATGAAGTTTGTCGGTCTGGATTTTGAAACCTATGCCCAGCGCTCGCCATTTTCCCTGTCCGGCGGACAGATGCGGCGTGTCGCCATCGCGGGGGTAGTGGCCATGAATCCGGACTATCTGATTCTGGACGAACCCTCGGCCGGTCTGGATCCGGGATCCCGCAGGGCTGTTTTTGCGGAAATCATGGCGTTGTACAAAAAGCGGGGCATCGCAATCATCATGGTTACCCACAGCATGGAAGACGCGGCGAAGTATGCCAAACGGATGCTGGTGATCAATAAAGGGCAAATTATCCTTGACGGCAGACCGGGAGAAATTTTTCTGAAAGAAAAGAACCGGTTGCTGGAGGTGGGGATGGACGTGCCCGAAGTCTATAAGCTGGCAGACGCGCTGCGGGCGAAAGGCCTGCGCCTGCCGCATGAGATCACCGACGCGAAGCTGCTGTTGGCGGAAGTGAAACGCAGGAGGGGGTTGAAATAGATGTTGGATATTACGCTGGGCCAATATTACCCGGGCAATAGCTTTATTCACCGCCTTGACCCCCGGACTAAAATTCTTTCAACACTGCTCCTGATTGTAGCCGTGTTTCTGGCCAACACGGCAATCGGTTACGCAGTGCTCTGTGCCATGGTGCTGTTTATAATCCTGGTTTCAGGTCTGCCTTTCATGCTGGTGCTGAAATCCGTAAAGCCACTGCTGTTTATCATTGTGCTGACACTGGTGCTGCATGCGGTCATGGGGCAGGGCGAACACGTATTATATCAGTGGAAATTTATAAAAGTTACGGAAGAAGGATTGCAGCTGGGTGTGCAAATGGCCATGCGCCTGATCCTTTTGCTGATGATTTCTTCCATATTGACCTTTACAACTTCGCCTATTGTACTGACGGACGGCATCGAAGCGCTGCTGCGTCCTTTCCGTGTCATCGGGGTGCCGGCCCACGAACTGGCCATGATGATGACCATCGCGCTGCGCTTTATACCTACTTTAATGGAAGAAACGGATCGCATCATCAAAGCGCAGACGGCGCGGGGCGCGGATTTTTCCGGCGGCAACCTGCTGGTCCGGGCAAAAAACATGCTGCCGATTTTAGTACCGCTGTTTATCAGCGCCTTCCGCCGGGCTGATGACCTGGCCGTTGCCATGGAAGCCCGTTGCTATCGCGGCGGGGAAGGACGGACGCGGATGCATCAGCTGGCTTACCGTTCCAGTGACGTGATGGCTTTTGTGTTTGCTTTTATCATGATAGGGCTGCTGGCATTTTTGCGCTGGGGACCGAAGTTTATATAAATCAGGTTATACAAGCTGGTTTGCACTTGTAAAAGCAAAATTCTGCAATGCTTTGCGGCTGAATTATGAAAAGGAAAACTGCGTGCAACGCTACATTTATTCAAACTTATAAAATATAGTATTAACATGAGAACGATTAAACTCACTCTCTGCTACGACGGAAGCAACTATTTCGGCTTCCAGCGGCAGGCGAAGGAAACAACCATTCAACAGATACTGGAAGAAAAACTGGCGCGTGTTTGCGGCGAACCCATAACCGTTACCGGTAGCGGCCGGACAGATGCAGGAGTGCATGCCCGTTGCCAGGTGGTTTCTTTTACTACAGAAGGAACGATTCCCACAGCAAACATGCCACGGGCGCTGAACAGCATCCTGCCGCAGGATATCCGTGTGTTGCGGGTAGAAGAAGCGCAGCCTGGTTTTAATGCACGTAAAGACGCCTGCCGCAAAGAATACGAATACCGTATCCGCTTCACGCCGGAACCGGATCCCTTCAGCCGCAACTATGTGTGGCAGATGAAAGAACGGCCGGACATGGATAAAATGAATGAAGCGGCTGCCATGCTCATCGGCACCCATGACTTCAGCGGTTTTCAAAGTACCGGAAGCACACAGGCATCGCCTGTTAAAACGATTTACAAATCCTGTTGGGAAACGGAAGCAGACTGTACGCTGGTCTATCATATTGCAGGCAATGGCTTCGTATATCATATGGTGCGCAACCTAGTCTGGTCTATGGTGCAGATCGGACTGGGGAAAAAACCGCCGCAGGCGATGGCAGAAGAGCTGACACAAAAACGGGGAGAATTTGAAAATTCTCCGGCACCAGCGCAGGGACTGTATCTGGCAAGAGTTGAATACGAATTATATAAAGATTAAAGGAAAAGGCATGAGCAAAACATAGAGAGCGATTGCGTCATTTCATGAAATAAAATGTGCCGTCGTGGCGAGACTGTCTGAAGGCGAAGCCTGAGTTTCGAAGCTACAGGCACATGAATTCATGAAATAGCAATCGTGAACGTTTTTGCGATGTCTTTTCCTTTAAAATTTTTATAAAAATACTCTCTATCCTGTTGACAAACACATCAAAAGTGATTAAAATATATTTACGTGATTTTGCGTCCCGAATTCGATTAGCCCCGATGCAGGGAGTGCAATGACTCATCATCACATTCACGTTTTTTCATTATTATGTAAACACTTCAAGAAATAATCCTGGGAGGGATATTGAAATGAAATCTTTCATGGCAAACCCGTCCAACATCGAACGCAAATGGTTCGTGGTGGACGCCACTGATAAAACGCTGGGCCGTCTGGCCGCGGAAGTTGCCAAAGTCCTGCGCGGTAAACACAAACCGACCTTTACCCCGCACATGGACACCGGTGACAATGTAATCATCGTAAATGCTGACAAAGTAGTGCTGACCGGCAAAAAACTGACCCAGAAGACCTACTTCCATCATACCGGTTATCTGGGCGGCGACCGTTTTGTACTGGCAAAAGACATGCTGGCCAACAACCCGGTCCGCATGGTTGAAATCGCAGTACGCGGAATGATTCCGAAAAACCGTCTGGGTGACCAGATTTACAAGAAACTGCACGTATACGCTGGTCCGGAACATCCCCATGCAGCACAGCAGCCCGAAGTATTAGAAATCAACGTACGGTAATCAGGAGGAGGAAAACATCATGGCAGAAGTAGTATACAGCGCGACCGGTCGTCGCAAATCTTCCGTTGCCCGTGTCCGCCTGGTACCGGGTGAAGGCAAAGTGGTCATCAACGGCCGCGAAATGAACGATTATTTTGGTCTGGAAACCCTGAAGCTGATTGTAAACCAGCCTCTGGAACTGACTGATACCAAAGATAAATACGACATTCTTGTTAACGTAATCGGCGGCGGTTTCTCCGGCCAGGCCGGTGCCATCCGTCACGGCATCAGCCGTGCCCTGTGCAAGGTTGACGAAGAATATCGTCCGGCACTGAAAAAAGCAGGCCTGATGACCCGCGACCCCCGCGAAAAAGAACGTCGCAAATACGGCCTGAAGAAAGCCCGCAAGGCTTCCCAGTACAGCAAGCGTTAATTGGTGCGAGTTACAAAAAAATTCCCTGCAATCAAAAGGTTGCAGGGATGTTTTATTTGTTGTATAATACTACTGTAGTGTTGCGCGGATAGCTCAGCTGGTTAGAGTGCCGTCTTGACATGGCGGAGGTCGTGGGTTCGAGCCCCACTCTGCGCACCAGTTCATTTAACAGTGCAGAAAAATATTTTCTATTGATACTGTTAAAAGGCATAAGAAATAATTAATACTTTAATTGGAGGGAATTTTAAGATGAAAAAGATTTTAATGATGTTGTTGTTGTCATTATCCATTAGCGCCAGTTGCTTTGCTGCGGGCGCTGCAGGGCGGTTCAGTGCTGAGGAAAAAGCTGCGGATGCTTTAGTGGCTGCCCTTACCGGCGGTGAGGCAACCTATGCACAGGTCAGCAAAAGCTTTAGCAAGGCATTAAAAGAGAAACTTACGGCAGAAAACTTTGCGGCTGTCCAGGGCGGAGTAAAGAAACAGATTGGCACAATCAAAAATGCAAACCTGGTTCTCCTGAATAAGCAATACGATTTGCAAAAAGGTTACAGCGGAGTAGACGAACTGGTGTATTTTGGGACCGTGGCAAAGGATAAATTCGCAAGGATTTTTGTTTCGTTTGTTGAAGAGAATGGGTCGCCAAAAGTAACAGCGTTCCAGGTAACGCCGATTGAACCGCAGAAAAACGTACCCGCAAAATAATGATTTGAAAAACTGACAATGTAAAATAACACCGGAGTTCCCTGCGATGGAACATCCGGTGTTTTTTCATAATTATTGTTGCCATGCATACACAAAAGAAAGCCGCAGTGATATAATTTAAGTACAGAAAAACATTTTTGCAGCGGATGATTTTCAGGAAGTATTTGCGATATGGAACAGTGGAAACGTAACGTATATATCTGCACGTTGGCGGCATTCATTACGTCTCTGGGCATGAGCCAGCTGGCTCCCATGCTGCCGCTGTATATCCGGTCGCTCGGTGTGGAAGATCCGGGCGAAGTGGCGCGTTGGGCAGGTATCATCTTTGCCATGAACTTTGTCACACTGTCCATCTTTTCGCCTATCTGGGGCAGGCTTTCTGACCGGTACGGGCGGAAGATTATGTGCCTGCGGGCCGTCATCTGGCTGGCCGTCATCAATTTCGGCATGGGCATGGCGCAAAATGTGTACCACCTGGTGGTATTGCGTCTGTTGCAGGGGGCCCTAAGCGGATTCCTGGCCACTGCGATTCCGCTTGTTTCTTCGGAATCGCCGACCCATCGGGCAGGATGGGCTTTAGGTGTGTTTTACACCGGGCAGATCAGCGGCGCGCTGATTGGTCCCCTGCTGGGAGGCTGGCTGGCGGAGACTGTGGGTTACCGTCACACCTATTTTGTGGTTGCGTCGCTCTGCCTGCTGAGCAGTCTGGCAATTATGGGAATCCATGAGACCCGCAAGGTTGCCGGCACGGCTGCGGTGAAAACTTCCAACCGGGAGGCCTTTGCTTCCATGCCTCGGCCCTCTGCACTGTACGGTGTTTTTGTGACCACATTTACGTTCCAGTTTTCCCTGATGTGCATCCAGCCGATTCTTACGTTATATATTGCAGGCCTGGTCCCGAGATCAGACCATATCGCCCTGATTTCCGGAGCAGTCTTTTCCAGCGCCGGATTTGCCAGTGCCCTGTTCGGTTCTCGTTTAGGCTCCCTTTCTGACCGCATCGGCGCCCAGAAAGTTTTGTTCTGTGCACTGCTGACAGCCTGTGCGGTGGCTGTGCCCCAGGCCTTTGTCTCGGCTCCCTGGCAGTTAGGCGTTTTACGTTTTATACACGGCATCGCAGTGGCGGGACTTATGCCGTCCGTCAATCATTTGATCAAGGAGTTTGCGCCTCAGGAATTTTTGGGCCGCATGTACGGCATCAACCAGTCTTTCCAGTTTGTGGGTATGAGCTCCGGTGCCATTTTCGGGGGATTTATTGCGGAACGTTTCGGTATTCCCGTGCTGTTCTTCCTGGCGGCTGCCATGCTGCTGGCCAGTGCGGGACTGTGCTACAAGGTGATTGGGACAAAGTCCTGAGCATATAGGATATAAATCAATTTCTTTTTTTGCGTGATGTGTTATAATATATTTAGTAAGTTAAAGACTCCTGGAGGGATGACAATGAAAAAGATATTTGTTCTGTGTGTGTTGTTGATTGCGTTGTTAACATCCGTGTGCAGTGCGGAACCGGTTTCCAATTACTGCAAGCTGGATCAGAATAAGTGGCTGTGGCTCAGTTCTACGGACTATCAGGGAACGTTTTTTGATTATACCACTATAGAAAAAGTTCCCGGTAAAAACGAGAAAAAGGTTTGGGTGTGCACTTATACGTGGGTAGATGATGCTTTTGGCAAGGGTATGCATTATGTTTATGTGAAGTATGGCATCAATTATGATAACTATACTGCTTATATGGAAAAAGGTGCGGTGCAGGATGAAAATCTGAAAACTGTAAAGTCTTACGACAAACTTAAATATAATCCGCAACCTATCAAACAGGGCACCGTGCTGGACCGTCTGGCTAAACGGATCAAATCCTTCGGTAATGAAAGTAAATAGGTAACAATTAAAAACCGGATGCATGATGAATAGGCATCCGGTTTTTAATTTTCTATGGATCTACCCGTATATCTGCTTTACGGAGACTTTCTTTTTCACTGAAAACAGCAAAAATATGTAGCACAAATAGTACGTTTAATGTATAATATATTTTAAGAAACAGAAATTACAGTGTACTAAATTTATTCAATCTCATGGGTATCTCTTCTACAAGGGTCCCAGGTTCCGGAGAATGCCGGGAAAAGGGGCAAAGCATTTACTGAAAGGTGGGTCAAAGCATTATGGCAATGAAGAACCAGTCAGAAGAACACAGAAAATATCTGGAACTGCTGGCACGGGAGTTTCCCAATCAGGAGGCGACGGTCACTGAGATCATCAACCTGCAGGCCATCATCAATCTGCCCAAGGGTACGGAACATTTTATGAGCGATTTACATGGGGAGTACGAAGCCTTTTACCACATTTTGAACAACAGCTCAGGTGTCATCCGTGAAAAAGTGGACATGCTGTTTTCCGAGAGTATGAATGACAGGGACCGCAAAAACCTTTGCACATTGATTTATTATCCCAAAGAGAAGCTGGATATGCTGGTTGAAGTGGGCCTGATGTCGGAAACCTGGGCTAAAACGACCCTGCGCCGCCTGCTGCGTCTGGCGCGGCTTCTGTCTTCCAAGTACACCCGTTCCAAAGTACGTAAAGCTATGCCGGAAGGATTCCGCTATGTGCTGGACGAATTGCTCCATGCCCAGCCTGACGAAGACCAGAACCGGTATGTGTATCATGCCAAAATTCTGGATACAATCTGGGAAACCGGCACCTTCCGTCCTTTCGTTTATGCACTGACCTATCTGATCAAACGACTGGCAGTAGACCATCTGCATATCGTGGGGGATATTTATGACCGCGGCCCCTATGCACATAAAATCATGGATCGACTGATGGTACATCACTCCGTGGATGTGCAGTGGGGCAACCACGACGTGCTTTGGATGGGGGCAGCGGCCGGCAGCGTGCCCTGTATCATCAATGTCATTCGCAACAACGTGCGCTACAATAACTGGGAAATTCTGGAAAACGGATATGGCATAAGCATGCGCGACTTTGTAACCTTTGCTGCGGAAAATTATCAAAAGAATGAAAGCAAGAACGCATTGGTAAAAGCCATTAATGTGATATTGTTCAAGGCGGAAGGGCAGGCTATGCTCCGTCATCCGGAATTTAAAATGGAAGACAGGCTGCTGTTCGACAAAATTGACCCGGTGAAAGGCATTGCCACATTACCGGACGGCACACAGTATGAAATGAACACCACGGACTTTCCTACTTACGATCCTGAGCATCCTTACGATTATTCGCCGGAAGAAGCAAAAATCGTTGAAGACTGGCAGTGGGATTTCCTGCACAGTGAAACCCTGCAGAAACATATGGATTTCTTTTTCAGCCACGGTTCCCTGTACAAGGTCATGAACGGCAACCTGATGTTTCACGGCGGCCTGCCTATGAACGAGGACGGCAGTTTCCGGCCTGTCACCCTGCGGGGGAAGACCCTAAAGGGGCGGGCCTACATGGACTGGGTGGATCATCTGGCCCGTATCTGCTTCCGGCGGCGTAAGCTGGAAGACCAGGATTTCTTCTGGTTCCTGTGGATCCATCCCGATTCCCCGGTGACGGGGCGTACCATCAAGACCTTTGAACGCAGCTATATTGATGACGAAAGTACCTGGCCGGAACCACAGGATCCCTATTACAAGCTACATCGGAAGAAGGATATCTGTGAAAAGGTACTGCATGAATTCGGTCTGGATTCGCCCCAGTCCCACATTATCAACGGTCATACACCGGTAAAGGTAGCCAAGGGCGATACACCGGTTCGGGCCGGCGGCAAGGAGATCTGCATTGACGGCGGTTTCTGCAAAGCCTATCAGAAATCCACCGGCATCGCAGGCTATACGTTGATTTTCAATTCCCATGGCATCCGCATCAAGGCTCACTATCCTTTCCAGGATATTGAACACGTACTCACTACCAATGCGGACATTGATTCCGTTACCACCCAGGTGGAAATGGAACCCAAGCGGGTGATGATCGGCGATACGGATAACGGTCAGAATTTAAAACAGCAGATTTCGGATTTGACGGATTTGCTGGAAGCATATAGAGATGGAAGAATTATGGAGAAAAGATAAAGAATTAACAATTCCCCGTATAAACGTATTTCAAATACTTTCGCGCTACGTCTGCCAGCCGGTACACCCGGGCGGCAGGCGTTTCGTTTCTGTCCACCATATTCCAGCGGGGGAAGAACTTGCTCACATGCAACGGAATGTCCGGCGACAGTCCGGCAATCCACTGGGCAATTGCTTCCATTTCTTCCGGGCTGTCATTCTCTTTGGGTACGATCAGTGTTGTCAGTTCCACGTGGGCTGTTTTGCATGCTTCCGCAATAAAGGCTTTTACCATTTCCAAATCACCGCTCAATTTTTTGTACCATTCCGGGGTGAAGCCTTTTAGGTCAATGTTGTATGCGTCCACGATGCCTGCCAGGTTCTTGGCGATTTCCACAGAAAAGTTTCCGTTGGTGACTACCACATTTTTCTGTCCGTTATTATGTACAAGTTCACCGGTGTCACGGATAAATTCCCAGCTTAACAGCGGCTCATTGTAGGTAAAGGCGACGCCGATGTTATTCCGGTTTTTCAGTTCCAGCGCTTTGGTTGCAATTTGTTCCGGTCTGGCGATAAAGGGAGAAAAAGCATCCCGTCCGCTTTGGGAAATGGAAAAATTCTGGCAGAAAGGGCAACGCAAATTACAGCCGTAACTGCCTAAAGACAAAATCGTCGTACCGGGGTAAAATCGGTTCAGCGGTTTCTTTTCAATCGGATCCAGCGCCAGTGAAGTCAGGAAAGCGTAGTTGCCGCAGACATTTTTTCCGTCCTGCAGCGTGCGGACGCGGCAGAAGCCGGTCTTGCCTTCCTGCAATATACAATGATGGTGACAGTAGGGACAGGTGTATGACATGATTTTCTCCTCAATAGTGCCGTATCACTTCAAAGCGTTGCAACTGACAGCCGCTTTCTTCCGGACGGATGCCTGCTTTTTGTTTGGCGATATCAATCTGCTGTTCAATGGTATCCACACCGGGCAGGTTGGGCAGCAACAGACCGCTGCGGCTGCCTTTGGTCACCAGTACGCCGTAACGTTTTACGTCTAGCTGGGTCGGTGAACTGATGGGTTCCATGGGTCCCAGCACATCCACGCTGTATTCCAGCTCTTCCAGTTCATCAGGCAGCACTGGGGTGAAACGGGGATCGCGGCTACAAGCGGAAATGGCATTGTGCCGGATCTCTTCCGCCACGTTGTCGTACATGGGCCCGATGGTGCCGATGCAGCCCCGCAACGCGCCGCGAATCTTTAACGAAACGAACACGCCGGCTTTCTGCGCTGTCATCTCTGGAATAATATGCTGCGGGGAACGCAGGTAGCCGCCTTTGCTTTTCACGTAATACTCGATGACTTCCCTTGCCAGCTTCACATAGTCGTCTTCTTTGGCCAGCCGTTCTGTTTTCATCTTGCCCCGGATAGTGTCGTAGGCGTCCAGGAAGTGACGGCTTTCATCTGTGCCGGTTGGGGTGAACAGGGTGACGCCGTAGCCTACGCCGAAGGGTCCTTCATAGCTCAGTTTTTCCGCTTTTACTGCCAGCCCGTCAAAGGCACCGGCCATTAAAACGAAAGAGCGGTGACCGCATTCGGCGGCTTCTTCCAGAAAAGTATCTTTAAAGGAAAACAACTCGGCAAAGTTGCCGCTTCCCATTACGTCCATAATTCTTTTATCGTATTCCGGACCTGCGGGGTTAAAACCGTAAGGACCGCTTTTTGTAAGTTTGTGGGACAGGTCGCCGCTGGCGATCCAGGCAATCTTGCGTCCCAGCTTTTCTGCCGTTTCCGCGATGAGCATGCCAACCCGGTAATGTTCTTTCAGGGAAAAACCGGAGAGAGCCAGCCGTACGATTTTGCAGGTTTTGCAGTATTTGGCGAGGAAATACAGGGGCACCATGGTTCCGTGATCCAGTTCCGGTTGCCGGTTGCCCAAAGTGCCGGCAGGGATGCCTTCCTGTTTTGCAGCTGCGTCAATAGCATGAACCAGTTCTTCGTCATATGCTGCCGTAAACTTGACCTGGGGTGCGCCGAACTGGGCCATGGTTCCTTTTGCGGATGCGCCCGGTGAAATATGAAAGTAATCGGAGTATAGTATGGAATGAGGGCTGGAAATGATAACCGTGTCCGGCTGCAAATCCGCTATGAATTTTGCAGCGGCTTCAAATGCGTCGATGGTGGACTGGATGCGTGTTTCTTCCCCGTGACCTACTTCGGGAAGGATGAGGGGAGGGTGGGGTACCTGTACTGCGCCGAGGATTGCCATGGTGAGGACTCCTTTCTATTATAAAATTCATAGGTTGTAATTGTTTCTTATTTTTATTATACAGCAAAACGCGAAGAAACGTATCAGCAAAATTGACAAGAAAAGTCTGCCTTGTTAAGATTAGTATGAAGTGAATCACGATACTAAATTTCGGAGCCTTGTGTGCATGAAATCAGAAAACGTAACAGATAATGAAGTAAATAATAAAAGCACGGACGAACCGGTACAACCTGCCTCCGCAGTTCAGGAAGTTGACACGGCGTCTATTAACGCTGCGAAGCAGGACGCGACACCCCAGCCGAAACGTCGGCAGCGGCCTAAACAAAAAGGACGCGCGGTTGCCGGACAAATTTCCCGGTTAAAACTGGCGTTGCTGAGCCTGATACCGTTGCTGGTGATTGCGGTTTGGACAGAAGTAGCGCCGTTATTGGCATCTGCCGGTATCCGGGCCAGCCTGTTTGACCTGCCGGGAGCATATGATACAGTCAATTTACGCGGCGTGCTTCAATTGGTGTTGTTAGTTCCCATACTCTACGCAGGCCGTCAGTTTTACCAGCAGGCGTTGCAGGATTTGCAGGAGCGTATTCCTTCGGCGGAAGTATTGTTGCTTATCAGCACCATTGCTGCCGTGGCGGGTGGGTTGTTTACTGCTGTTCATCTGGCACTGGGGCAGCCTTACGGGAATCTGCCACCGTTGTTTCCGGCTTATATCGGCATGTGCGTGACGGCAGCGTTGGGCAGCGCCTATCTGGACCGCTGGTGCAAGGCGCCCCTGCCGCAGTTTCTGGACCTGCCATCCATATGGCTGGTAAGCGGGTCTATCCTGCTGGCTATCGTGGCCTGCCTCAGCTTTTTCTTTACCGGAAAGGCTACCTTCCCAATCTGGCAGATTGCCATGTCTATTTTTATCTGCTGCTGCCCGGTGTTGATGTTGCCCTCTGTCAGCGCGGCGGCCTTTACGGCAGTGCAGAAAGCGGCGGGGCAGAACATCCTGCTCCGGGACGGAACGATTTTAGGTGATGCCGGTGAAACGACGCTGATTATTTTTGATAAAACAGGTACCCTGACTATCGGGCACCCGGTGCTTACGGATATCCATATTTTCAACAACGGTTCTGAACCGGGACTGCTGAGTCTGGCGGCAGCCATGCTGCAGGACAGCGACCTGCCGGAGGCGGCGGCGGTGCGGGAGGCGGCGGAAGGCTGCAAACTGCCGCTGGTGACAGAGGTCCGGTCCACACCGGAAGGTTGGCACAGCGCCCGTTGCTTTAAGGAAAACATCCGGCTGGGTTCCCTGGAGTTTGTTAAACGCTATGTCCGGATTCCGTCGGAAACCAACGGGTGTGTGGAACAGATGTCCGACGCGGGCAAAACCGTGTGGTACCTGACGGTGGGACGCACCCTGTACGCTATTTTCGGCTTTTCCGATGAGCTGCGGAAAGAAACGCCGGAAGCTATGCGCCGGTTAAAAGAGATGAACATTGTCACATCCGTGATGACCGGGGATAATAAACGGGCCGGTCTGTATTTAGGCAGGCTGGCCGGTGCGGACCGGGTGGCGGCGGAACTGCTGCCCACCCATAAGGCGCAGCTGGTACAGACTTTCCGCAAAGGCGGGGAAGTGGTGGCAGTGGTTGGCGACGGGGACAACGATGCCCCGGCGCTGGAGTGCGCAGACTTCGGATTTGCCATAGGCAGCGGCACCAAAACCGTGTGGAAAGCAGCCCAGGTGGTACTGACCGACAACGATTTGCGCAATGTGGCGGCTACCTTTACATTGAGCCGCGCCTGCGTGGAAACCATTAAGGACAGCGTGCGAAAAGTCTGCATCTGTAATCTCGTGCTGCTGCCGTTTGCGCTGGGCATAACGGCCCTGTTTGGCGGTCCCATACTGAAGCCCTGGATGCTGCTTTTGGTTACAATCGTAGCGGCAGTGCTGGTGATACATAACACATGGAAACTGAAAAAGATGAAACTGGCGGGTCGGCGCAGTGACAGCTTTCCCGAATATAACAGTTAAAATGTATGTATGAATAGTTAATGAACAATAAGATATTTAACACTGTCTGTATATATTAACAGAAAGCAGGACCAAAAGCCGCGGCACGACTGAAGTTGCGAAAAAAATCCGGTCACTTAAGTGACCGGTTTCGTTTTATTTCGGGAACACATTTTCAATAATAGTCTTCATGAAATTCTCTTCCCAGCGGTAGTTGCGGCTGTAACGTCCTTTGTTATGTTTGTAGTCTGTGGCGAAACCGTTCTGCAGGAAGATGAATCCATTCTTTGTGCCGGGCTGCCACATGAGGCCGCCGATGAAACCGTACGCTTCTCCCAGATGACCAACCAGGTCAAAGTCAGGCCGGTTGGGGGCGGGTCTGGTGGAACCGTTGCCGCTGAAGTACTCCAGGGGCAGGCCGTAGCTTTCGATACAGCTGTTTTCGATATCTCCGTTAGGTGTTAACGGATCGTATTTCCAAACTTGTTTTTCCATCAACTGCACAGTAGCCGGTTTTAAGACTTCTCTTCCTTTATAGCTGCCCTGATTCATCAGCATTTGCAGCATATGGGCCAATTCTTCAGGGGAAATCCGCAATCCTCCCTGAGGGGAAAAGATGCCGGCATTGGTTCCGGGGCGGTAACTGGAAAGCAGGGAGGCGCTTGGTAAATCGATGGGCCGGTCGTCGATCTGTGCGTAGTAGCGGCCCGACTCTCCTTTTGTCTTTCGGTACAGGGTTCCCATTTTCTGCAGGTCAGAAGAGGAAAAATCCCGGAGGTTGAAGCTGCCTTTGATGTCCAGGGGCTTGAGCACGTTCTTTGTGATGTATTTGTCAAAACGCTGGCCGGATACTTTTTCCATAATGGTAGCCAGCAGCACGAAGTTCAGGTTGCAATAGCTGAAATACGAACCGGGGGCTTTGCCTCTTGTCCAGCAGTCCGCTGAAGTAAAAAAGGATTTGACGTTGCTTTTAAAAGGCACGTAAGGAGTGGGGTAGTCCCGTAAGGAAGAAGTGTGGGACAGCAGCATCCAGGAAGTGATGATTCTGTTGGGATAGCTTGGATTCCGCAGGGTAAAACCAAGATAACGGCTTACGTCTTCGTCCAGATTGATTTTTCCTTCTTCCACCAGTTTCATGTAGCCTGCAGCAGTAAAAATCTTGGAGATCGATGCAACCCGGAAACGGCTTTCGGAGGTTACGGGCAGGTTCCAGTTTTTGTTCCGGGGACTGAGGAAACGGTTGCCCATCATATTACGGTATACTTCCTTGCCGTTCTTGTACACGATGACCGCCAGACCCGGTACTTTTTCCCCGTAACCGCCGATCATGTCAGCCAAAGCGGCGTCCAGTTTCCGGGTTGCCGTTTTGGATAACAGGGAGTTGTAGTTTTCCGTTTTGTTTTGGATACGGAAAGGATGACCGGGCACAACATCGGTGCTTTGATTTTTTGTTGCGGCAGGTTTGACTGTTTCAGGTTCTTTTTGTTGTGATGTTGCGACCGGCTTGCCTGCAGCAGGCGCGTTACGCGTTGCGGCGGTTGAAACGGGAACAGGCTGCGTTGTTTCAACGGGTGCTGTTATCACTGGCGGGCTTTCCGGTTTTTCTGTTGCAGGCGGCGATGCCTGCTCAGGTTCCGCAGCAGGTTGGGGAGTGGATGTTGTGGATTGCACAGACGTTTGCCGCGGAACGGTTCCGGCAGAAGCGCCCGGAGCGCGAACCGTCGGCGCTGCAGGGGCAGCAGCAGTTACAGCTGAATAAAAAGAAAAAATCAGTGCAACGGCAATTGTACTGATTTGCTTTTTGTTTACAGGATACATCATGAAACCTCCATAATAAATCAGGACAAAAATGGAGTTAGAAATTCTGAAAGAAAAACTTATTAAATTACATATTTAAAAATGCAGAAGAAAACAGTCCCCGCTACGAGAGCCACCGGCAGCGACTGTGTTTTATACACTATGGGAAAAGCGCAGATGGTGGCCCACAGACCGTAGTTTTGCAGGGAAAAGTTCAGCGCATTGTCCTTCAGGAAAATATCGGGAAAAATCAGCGCGCCGAAAATAGCTGTGGGGATGTATTTCAGCCAGATGTTGAACCAGTCCGGCAGCTTACGGCCCCGTAGTAAAAGCAGCGGTAGTTCCCGGCAGGAAAAGGTGCCGATTACCATCATCAGGGTTGCGCCGTATATATATAAAGATTCGTTTCCCATTTAACTTCTCCAATCTGCCGGTTGTTTTCCGGCAAGTGATAATCTCTGAAAATAAAGAAACTGATTTGTTTATTATCAGGATTTCGCTTCTTCCTTTTTAGAATGTTTTACTTCCAGCCAGCAGGCGATTACAGAAACGATCAGGGTGGCCAGCACGATGTGAAGCTTAAAGGGTACCACAAAGGAAAGCAGCACAGAAAGAATGCCGCCCAGGAGTCCGGCGATCAGTAATACCGTGTCATGCAGGTAGCTGCTCCAGATGCCTAAGAACATGGCAACCAGAATATAGGAAACCAGTTCCGTGGGGGGATTCAGCCAGGCTGCTGCCGTGCAGCCGATGAAGTTGGCGCTGGCCCAGACCAGACAGGGGGAAAAACCTAAAGCCAGCCCTTGCTGCGGGTCCCAGTCCTTATCCTTATTAAAACTGTCCAGGTTCACCGCGAAAGTTTCATCGGTAATGTTCTGGGCGAAGATTACCGAATAAGGAAGAGAGCAGTTTTTAATGTGGGGGTACATGGCTGTGGAAAAGAACATGTACCGCAGGCTCACCATAAAATTAGTAACCAGAATGGAAAACAGCGAGGCGTTATCCAGCAGCATGGCAATGCAGATGAACTGGCCGCTGCCCGAGTAAGCCAAAATGCTCATAATGAACGCTTCTATAGGAGCGATATGCGCCTGCTGCCCCAAGATGCCGCAGGCCAGCCCCAGGAACAGGTAACCGATATAAATCGGCATGGCCCGTTGGATTACTTTCTTGTTAAAATGCAAGGTAAAGACCATCCTTTTGAAAACTGTGATAATACTTAATTATATAGCGAGTTCCAATTTTCTGCAATTACAGGCAGCAAATTAAATTTGATTTTGTCTCTGTTTTTACAAATTCAAAACCGGATTTGTGAAAAAGCATAGCATAATTGTGAAAGATACACAACATATATTGACATTCGTTTCTTTTTACTTCTATAATTAGATATTAGTTATAATTAAGTACAGAAATAATTAAGTACGGAAGTTTTTACAGAACACATCGTTTATAGTTTTTATACAGGAGGTTTTTCTATGGCAACGGTAAGACCTTTCAGAGGATTGAGACCGGAATTGGAACTGGCGGCAAAAATCGCATCGCTGCCCTATGATGTAATGGACACGGAAGAAGCCCGCGCAAAAATTGCGGCGGATCCATTCAGTTTTTTAACAGTAACCAAATCGGAAGCCACGATGCCCGAAGGTACAGACCCCTACAGTGATGAAGTCTACGCAAAGGCCAGGGAAAATCTGGTCAGCTATGTTACCAGTGGCAAAATGAAACAGGATAAGACGCCCTGCTTTTACATTTACCGGCAGCGGATGAACCAGCATATCCAGATCGGACTGGTGGCAACGGCAGCGGTGGAAGAATACCGCAACGGCACCATCCGCCGGCACGAACTGACCCGCACGGAAAAGGAGCAGGACCGGGTACATCACATTACCGTGACAAAAGCCCAGACGGGTCCGGTGTTCCTGACCTACCGGCAGCGTCCGGAAATCAGCTCTTACATTTTAAAGCTGATGGCGGAGCGGGAACCGGTCATTAATTTTATCGCCGAAGACGGTGTGCGCAATACCCTGTACGTGGTAGAAGACCCGGTGCAGATACGGGAGATTATCCGTCTCTTTGAGGCAGTGCCTGCTTTTTACATTGCCGACGGACATCATCGCTGCGCCGGCGCCATGCGTGTGGCAGACCAGATGGTAAAAGAAGCTGGCGCAAAGGATGCGAATGCAGAATATGAGTACTTTCAGGCCGTCGTCTTCCCCGACAACATGATGGAGATACTGGACTACAACCGTATTGTGACCGATCTGGCCGGTTACAGTGAAATCACGTTCATGCGGGCCGTGGAAGAGAAGTTCCTGATTAAGCCGGTGCGAAAAGCGTATCATCCGGAGAGGCGCCACACCTTTGGCATGTATCTGGCGGGACGCTGGTACGAACTGAAAGCCAAAGAGGGCACCTTTGACCCGAAGGATACGATTGCAGCACTGGATGTTTCCATTCTGCAAAACAATCTGCTGGCCCCGGTCCTGAAGGTCGGCGACCCCCGCACGGATGACCGCATTGGTTTTGTGGGCGGCATCCGGGGCCTGGAAGAACTGGAACGTAAGGTGGACAGTGGCAAATTTGCCGTAGCCTTCTCCATGTACCCCACCCTGATGCAGGAAGTTATGTCCGTTGCGGACGCGGGCCAGATTATGCCGCCCAAATCCACCTGGTTTGAACCCAAATTAAGAGACGGCATGGTGGTGCATCTGCTGGAAGATTTACAGTAGTTTAATATATTTTGTGAAAAGGAGTAATCAACGTGAGCCGGATATTCAATTTTAACGCGGGCCCTGCGGCCCTGCCTCTGGAAGTTTTGGAAGAAGTGCAGGCGGAACTGCTGGATTTTAACAATACCGGGATGTCCATCCTGGAGATCAGTCATCGCAGTCCTGCCTTTGAAAAAGTGCTGGAAGAAACCAAACAGGATATAAAAGATTTGCTGAATCTGCCGGACGATTACGGCATCTTCTTTATGGGCGGCGGCGGCAGCCTGCAGTTCAGCTGTGTGCCCTGCAACTTTTTGAAAGAAGGAATGACGGCGGCTTATTCCGACACAGGTTCTTTCTCCGACAAAGCCTTTGAAGAAGCGGAAAAAGTGGGTAAGGCGGTAAAGGTGTTCAGCTCCAAAGACCGGGGCTACGACCGGGTGCCCCGTCCGGAAGAAGTGAAGCTGCCGGAAAACTGCGCGTACCTGCACATTACGGGCAACAATACCATTGAAGGCACGGAGTATTTTGCCTATCCGGAAACGGGAGACGTGCCCCTGATTGCGGATATGTCTTCGGAAATTCTGTCCCGTCCTTTCCCGGTAGAGAGGTTCTCCCTGATTTACAGCGGGGCGCAGAAGAATATCGGGCCCGCCGGCGTGGTGCTGATCATTGCGAAGAAAGATTACGTGGCAGGCCGCGATAAAAAGCTGCCCGTCATGATGAACTATGAAACCATACTGAACAAGGACTCTCTGTACAACACGCCGCCGGTATTCGCAATCTACATCGTAGGCAAGGTGGCAAAGTGGCTGAAGAAGCAGGGGGGCCTGGCGGCTATGGAAGCCGTGAACCGGAAAAAAGCGACCCTGTTATATGCGATGCTGGACAAGTATCCGGAATTTTATAAAGGCCGGGCGGAAAAGGCCAGCCGTTCCATCATGAACGTGACATTCAACCTGCCTTCCAAAGAGCTGGAAACAAAATTTGTGGAGGAAGGCAAACAGCGCGGGCTGGGTGGACTGAAAGGGCACCGCAGCGTAGGCGGTATCCGCGCTTCCATTTACAACGCCATGCCTCTGGAAGGTTGTGAAGCACTGGCGCAGTTTATGGAAGAATTCTATCAGAAAAACAAATAGAAAAGACAAAGCGGTGGGCTTATGCCATTTGGTGGAAGTTCACTGCTTTTTTTTGCGTAATTTCCGGGGAAATGATAAAATAAAAATAGCAATGAACAAGGAAAGGTGTGACCTTTTTTGTTTAAACAACTGATATGCAAAACACTACCTACTCCCATGTGCCACGGCAGCTGTCTGACGGCGCTGCCCAACGGTTCCCTCCTGTGCGTCTGGTTCGGCGGCAGCCGGGAAGGCGCAGCGGATACGGAGATTTATTTCTCTGTAGGAAGGCCCCGCTATACTGCGGTGAAAGAGAAAAAGCAGGACAGCGGCCGGGAGCATATCCATGACGGCCGTGTGCAGGAAACGTTGGCGGTATCCTGCGACTGGACGGAACCGGTCTGCATCACGAACATGCCGGAGGCATGCTGGAATCCGGTGCTGCTGGTCCAACACGAACATGTGCTGCTGTTTTTCAAAACCGGGAATAAAATTGCGGACTGGAAGACCATGGTCATGCTGAGCCGGACTGACCCTGTATATTGGGGTCATCCCCGTCCGCTGGTACCGGGCGACTCCACCGGAGGACGCGGACCGGTGCGGACAAAACCCATCCTCCTTCCTTCCGGGCGTATCTGTGCCGGGGGCAGCATTGAGCGGGGCGACTGGCAGTGCTTCTGCGATTACAGCGATAATTACGGCATCACCTGGAACCGTACCGCGTTACTGGGACTGAACCTGCTGGCGCTTAATATGCCGGAAGCAGGGGAACACATGCAGACAGAACCGGTAACGGCTTCCGAACTGCCGCCTCTCAGCGCCCAGAGTTTTAACGGGCGCGGCGTGATCCAGCCGGTCCTCTGGCAGGACAAAGGCCGGCTGCACATGTATATGCGCAGCACGGAAGGCTATATTTACAGCAGCGTTTCGGACGATGAAGGAAAACACTGGACGGACCCCCAGCCTACGGAACTGTACAATAACAACAGCGGATTTGATGTGATCCGTGTGCCGGGGGGGAGGCTGTTTATGGCCTGTAATCCGGTGAAGGGCAATTGGGGCGCCCGCACGCCCCTGGCTCTGTTTATGGGCCGGGAAGACGGCAGCCGCTGGGAAATGTTTCTGCGTTTGGAAAAAGGCAGGGGCGAATTCAGTTATCCTTCCTTGACATACACGTTTAGCGGGCTGTGGGTGTCTTACACATACAACCGGGAAAACATTGCCGTTGTCTTTCTGACCTGGAAAGAAATCGCCCAGTGTCGTAAGTTCAGGATAAAATGATGCGTTTTTATATAGCAGGAAGCCGCAGAATATGATAAAATAAATTGCGTGAAATTAATCAAAAGGGGAGGAGAATCAATGAAAAAGCTATTAACTTTATTGATGCTGACAGCGATGCTTTTAGGTGTGGTCGGCTGTGGAGGCAGTGCGGAAAAGAAAGCGGCGTATCCGGCAGACGGTGACATAACCGTTATCATTCCGAAAGCGCCGGGCGGTGGTACGGATACCAGTGCCCGTGGGCTGATTTCGTTCCTGCAAAAGGAATTACAGGGAAGCAAGTTTGTTCCCGTAAACAAACCGGACGGCGGCGGTATTACCGGTATGGTGGAACTGTCCAAGGCGAAACCGGACGGGCATACCTTAGGTATGGTGACGGTAGAGCTGGCCATGTTCCCCCATCAGGGCAAAGCAACCGTGACCAACAAGGATTATGTCTCCGTGTGTGCCCCTATTGCGGCTCCCGCAGCTCTGATCGTTACGAAGGAAGCGCCGTACAATAACCTGGATGAGTTTGTAAAATATGCAAAAGACAATACCGGCAAGGTTTCCATGGGGAACTCCGGTACCGGCGCCATCTGGCATATTGCTGCGCTGAATTTTGAAAAGGAGTTTGGGGTAAAGTTTAAACACGTTCCCTATCCGAAGGGAAGCGCCGACATTGCGGCTGCCCTGGCAGGCAAACACATTGAAGCGACCCTGGCGGATCCCAGTGTGTTCAAGAGCCAGATTGATGCAGGCACGCTGAAAATTCTGGCCGTGATGGCAGATACCCGCAGTGAATTCTATCCCAATGTTCCGACCTTTAAGGAACTGGGCCATCCTATGGCGATCCGTGCCTGGGCGGCTCTGGTAGCTCCGAAGGGTACGCCGAAAGAGAAAATGGATGTGCTGCGCAAGGCTGCCGAAAAGGTGTGCAACAGCAAAGAATTTAAGGATTATTTCAAGAAACAGGGTATTGATCCCACGGCAATCATCGGTGATGCCTGCGATAAGATGATGGCGGACGACGACGCCATGTACGCAAAATTCCTGAAAAAGTAAAACCGTTTCGGAAGTACGGCAGAACTGACCCGTACTTCCTTAATAAAAAGCCGCAGCGGTACATCGATATCGCTACGGCTTCTTCAAATCAGGGAGTTATAGTATGGTTTCCATGAAATTTTGTAATTTTGTGGTGTTTGTGATGGGGATGGTTATCGGCGGAGCGATTATGGGTGCTTCCGCCGGCTTTCCCATGGAGATTACGGAACAGGGGCCGGGGCCCGGCTTCTGGCCGTTCCTGCTGGGGCTGGCACTGACCTTCGCGGCCCTGGTTTTAGCTGTTTTTACGGTATGCCACCGTCAGGAACTGACGGTGGAAAAAGTTACGCTGGGAACCGCTGCTAACCGGCAGGCTTATGTGGTGATGGTCCTGATAGTATTATTTTGCGGACTGATCCATCTGATTGGTTTTTATGCTGCGGCAGTGGTTCTGATTCCCTGTATTATGCACCGGCTGGAGTGCCGGGATAAGAAGCTGATGCTTTTTACAGCGGTAGGAGTAACGCTGTTTATTTACCTTGTGTTCGGGCAGCTTCTACATACGTCGCTCCCGTCCTCTGTGTTTTTAGAGTAGGAGGGCGACGATGGCGGACATTATTACAGCGTTGGGAATGATAGCAGATCCTTTCAATTTTGTGTGCCTGATTTTTGGCGTGGGCGTGGGAATTATGTTCGGCGCCATGCCGGGCCTTTCCGTGAACATGGGGCTGGCGCTGCTGCTGCCTCTGGCTTTTGCGTTTAAAGGTATGGCCGGTATACTGATGCTGCTGGGAATTTACTGCGGCGCAATTTACGGGGGAAGCATCAGCGCTATCCTGTTAAAGACTCCGGGCACTCCTGCCAGTGTGGCTACGACCCTGGACGGCTATCCCATGGCAGTTGAACAGCGGCAGCCGGGCCGGGCGTTGGGGCTTTCCACTACAGCCAGCGCTTTCGGGGGCATCTTCAGTACAGTTTGCCTGATTATCTGCGCGCCGCTTCTGGCCAGGATTTCGCTGCAGTTCTCCAAACCGGAATATTTTGCCCTGGCGGTATTCGGGTTATCCATAATTACCAGTGTTTCCAGCGGTAACGTGATCAAAGGGATCATGGGAGGCATTATCGGTCTGTTTTTAGCCACGGTCGGTATTGATGCCATGAGTGGAGCCATCCGTTTTACACTGAACACGACATATCTGTTGGGCGGGGTTAGTTTCATCCCCATCCTGATAGGTGTGTTTGCCCTCTCGCAGACGTTACAGAGTGTGGAGGACTGCTGGCAGAAAACACAGCTTCAGCAGCATGTTTCCATTGACAATGTGCTTCCGTCACTGACAGATTTGAAACGATGTTTTGTGACTATGCTGCGCAGCAGCGCAATCGGAACATTTATTGGCTGTATCCCGGGAACGGGCGGGGATATTGCCAGTTTTGTGGCCTACGACCAGGCTAAACGGTGGAGCAATAACAGTGAAAATTTCGGGCATGGGGAGCCGGAAGGGGTGGCTGCGCCGGAAGCGGGTAATAATGCCGTCAGCGGCGGGGCGTTTATCCCGGTTCTGACGTTAGGTATTCCCGGGGACGGGGCTACCGCAATCATGATGGGCGCCCTGATGGTACAGGGTCTGCAGCCGGGGCCCTTACTGTTCATTGACAAAGCTCCGGATGTATATGCAATTTTCATCGGTTTGCTAATGGCCAACATTATTATGGCCTGCATGGGCTATTCCCTGATCCGGCTGTTTGTGAAACTGACCAATGTTCCGAATACGATTTTGCTCCCCATCATTATGCTGATGACATTTGTAGGTACTTACAGTTATGGAAATTCCATGACAGACGTGTACGTTATGGTGGCCAGCGGCATCCTGGGATATTTTCTGAATAAGCTGAAGTTTTCCATGAGCGCTGTCATCATTGGCATCATCTTAGGCGGTATGGCGGAACAGAATTTTGTGGGGTCGCTGATCATGAGCGACGGCAATCCCGCAATCTTCTTTACAAGACCGATCTGCCTGTTTTTCCTGGCAGCTGCTGTGATATCCCTGGTTGCACCCTTTGTGATGAAAAAGAAAAGATAAACAAATAAACCGTAATGCCGGAGAGCATATTATGGAAAAATGCGTTCCGAAGCATTACGGCTTTTTTGTCGTTTAAAAACAACGCTGAAATAGTACACAGATTCAATTGCTGACAGGCATGTAAACGAATTGATGACAGATGCACCAATCAACTGTCTTTCAATTTTCCTGCCAGCCCTTGCAAAGATCCACCCAACCTTCGTTGACCGTGTATTTTTCCAGTTCTTCCGGCGTCAGTTCGATGGCGTTGTTCTCTTCTCCCGCAGCGGGGAACATGGTGGGGAAGCGTTTCATGGAAATATCCAGATACACTTTGACGCCGTCGTTAACACCAAAGGGGCAGACGCCGCCGGGAGCGTGGCCAATCTGTTCCTCTACTTCGGCAAAGGGAAGCATGTGGGCTTTTATACCGAAAAAGTGTTTAAACTTAGCGTTATCGATTTTTGTATCCCCGGCAGTTACAATTAAAACAGGAAACTCTTTTCCTGCAAAAGAAAGCGTTTTGGCGATGCGGGCCGGTTCCGTTCCGGCGGCCTTGGCGGCCAGTTCTACCGTCGCGCTGGACTCCTTGAATGTTATAATCTTATCTTCCATACCAAACCGGGACAGAAACTTTCTGGCGCGTTCCACAGACATGATAGCGACTCCTTTACGTTTAGATTTTCTTATTCAATGTTGCTTCAAGTTTACGTTTTTCTGTATCACTTGTCAACTTTTGCTTAACCAATTACAATAAGAGTAGTAAACAAAAAAGTTTAGTCGGAAAAAGATTTGAGAAAAACATCGGGAACGATTTTGTAGTTTTATTGAGCGTTGACCGGGTAACCCGTGAGGGTCCCGGTCTGACGATACCGAGCAACGCGAACAGAGTGAGCATGCGCAGTGAGGAAGTGGGAGACGGGTTACCCGGTCAACGCGGCTCCGGTTTCGTGAAGTCGTTTCCTGACAGTAGTAGTTATGTATATCTATAAGGAGTGAAACCATGGGACCCTTACAGGACATCAGAGTACTTGACCTGTCACGTCTTTTGCCCGGACCCTTCTGTACCCGCCTGTTCGCGGATATGGGGGCGGATGTCATTAAAATTGAAGAACCGGTGAAAGGCGACTATTCCCGGGACTTCGTGCCCCGGCGGGGTGATTTTGCCTGTTGGTTTATGGAAGTGAACCGTAATAAGAAGAGCATGACGCTGGATCTGAAGCAGGAAGAAGACAGGAAAATCTTCCTGGAGCTTGCCAAAACCGCCCATGTGGTAGTGGAAAGTTACCGCCCCGGTGTTATGGAAAAGCTGGGGGTCGACTTTGCTACGGTAAAAAAGGTAAATCCGAAAATCGTCTACTGTTCTATTACCGGTTATGGCAAACAGGGGCCCCTGGTGAAGCAGGCGGATCACGATATCGGCTACCAGAGTCTGGCGGGCCTGATTTCCCTTAGTGGGGAAAAGGACGGAAAACCGTCTATACCCGGCGTACTGGCGGCGGACATGCAGGCATCCGCCCTGGCCGGCATGTCGATTCTGGCTGCGCTGCGGCACGCGGAGCGGACAGGGGAAGGACAGGAAATCAGCATTTCCCTGTTTGATATCTGCCTGGCGCTGGTACCCGGCGTCAGCGCTACCTATTTCGGCAATGGGTTTGTGAATGTGCGGGGCAACAACTGGCTTAGCGGCGCCAACCCCAATTACAATGTGTACCGGACAAAGGATGGGCGCTACATGAGTGTAGGCTGCCTGGAAGAGAAGTTCTGGAAAAATCTCTGCGGCGTTTTGGAAAGACCGGATCTGGTTCCCGTCATTCAGGATGAAACTAAGTATCCCTGGCTGAAAGACGAACTGACTGCAATCATCGCAACAAAAACCATGGAGGAGTGGGTAGAACTGGCAAAAGGTTCCGATTCCTGCTTCGCCCCGGTATTGAATTATGATGAAGCCCTGGCTACAGGGCAGGCTATGGCCGATGAAATGGTGCTGGACGTGGAAGATCCGGAACTGGGAAATTATAAGACCATGGGCTTTGTCACAAAATTTTCCGCAACTCCCTGTCAACTTTACCGCCGCGCTCCCCGGTTAGGAGAGCACACGGAAGAAATATTGGGTGAAATTGCAGAGCCGGAACAAAAGCATCAACAATAAACAAAGTAAGAATATTAAAATCAATTTTTCTATACAGTTCCATTTACAGTGAAACTTCGAAAACAAAACTGAAAAAAATAATAAAAACAGCAGGTTACAAATCGTATGTAGCCTGCTGTTCATTATTAAGCATAAATTCATTTAATCAGCGGTTCCTTAAAGTCCTTATTTTATGGTTGGGGTCCCACTTGGTTCATATGTTTCCGTTCCGCTATCTTCAGCTACCCTGGACAGAAGTGCCTGTGTGGCCGGCTCATTCTGTTCCGGAGGGAGTTCCATGTAAACTGATTTTGTCGGGACTTCCGCTATTTTTTTAGCAGCCACTTTTGATTTTCCCTTTTCTGCCTTCGGGAAAACATGAACTGGTT
>JAEEGJ010008537.1_pt1 | contig 28165 bp, 24 predicted proteins | sample 8958761 | NCBI WGS metagenome assembly JAEEGJ01 (sample SAMN16246546, study PRJNA631951) | gut metagenome | biome: gut microbiome; feature: rumen; material: RS-attached | host: Bos | place: Iran: Karaj | collected 2018-10
AGATACTTGATGAAGATCTTTTCACGGTACACTGCGCAAATGATCCAGTAGGAATAGATGGTAAATATTCCGTTATCAAAATAGCAGATGTAGAAACCTTCAGGGGATGTATTTTGGATACAATACAGTCAGCATACTATTTTTATTCCCCATATAAGAGCCCTGTTGAACTGGATGAATACAGAACTTATGACTATTTGGACTTCGAAGATGGAGTGGTATACAGGCTTTATGATAATGTTGAAGATTATCTATGCATGGATATAATGAATGACGGCTGTGTTACAAGTAGTAGAATTGAGGGGATAGATACAACAGTAAGATCCTTCGAGGCGGCGGATAATCTATCTAAAATCTATTATATAGATAGAGATGATAATATCTGGCTATATGAAAACGGGGATAATAAGCTTTTATATAATAGTCCTAATCTTCGCAGTTATATTCAATATGACAGATTTAGCGAACGACTCTTTTTTGTAGATAATAACAATCTTTGTTCAATCGGAGATAACCCTGGTGACTACAGGATTGAGCTTAATGAGGTGGATTTTATATCTCAAAGCTACTATGAGTACGAAGACTTTGTAATATGCTCCTATCAGATGCAAAAGAGATATGCCAGAGTATTTGGAAATTACATGCTACTGAGTAGTTGAGGAATGTATGAATAAATGATGAGTAGGAAACAGAAACATAAAATCAGATTATGGCTTGTGGTTGGAATAGTATTCTTTTTTATTGGTATTCCATCCATTCACAGTGCTGTAGTGCACTATCAGAAAAACCACAAGGCAGATAAGAGCACTAGGGAAATAACTGTTAGCGGTAAACAGGCTGACAGGGAATCTGATAATGCATCAAAAGAAAGAGCTGGCAGCGGCAGAATAATAAAATATGCGCAGGTTACAGATATAGACAGTCCTGAGTTTTATATGTATGACAAGATTCTATATAGTGAAAATGGCGATGTATATGACTATTTTACTCGGTTCGACAAGGTAAATATAAGTTTATCCTATGACCATAAACAGGCAGCTATTACGGCTGATGGAACTCTTTACTATGTGGATGGCAATCTCGACCCTGTTCTGATATGCGGAAGAACTCAGAGCTATGGCATAATGTGTAAGGACGGCGGATATATTCTGTACTGTAGTGATATCAATAATGCAGTAAAAGTGTATGATGTAGCTAATAATGAGCATATTAAGGTTAATGACGGACTTATTAAGGACTCTAAATATGCCATTTCATCAAATGGTAAATATGTAACCCTCTTTCACCAAAACAAGACTCGTATCATTCCATATGGCCAGCAAGCTGTAACCTCTCCAGTTTCCGATGAGAAACTGTTTCCTATCGCGATATCTGATGATGGAACAAGAGCGTTTTATTATGATACTAATAAATACAGCAATAAAACCTGGGTATATAGCTATCATGATGGAGAATTACATCAGATATCTGTTTTTGAATATGATAATCAATGGAGCTTTATTGTGAACGATGACTGCACAGATTTGTTTATCTATGGCAGAGAGCTTTGGTATTATAGTAACAGGAACGATAAGCTTAGAAGAGTTCTTGGGAATAGCCCTAATAATTTTTATTTCTCTAAAGAAAATCTGCAGGTCATAGAAGGTCCAAGCAGGGTTAGAACGGTAGATGTTCCTTCCCTTGAGGGATGCTTTATAGATGCATACATGGGAGATTATTGGTTTTATGATGCCCACAAGGATGCTATTAGCTTAGCAGAAGATGATGAGATTACCTACTTTAATATTCATGATAGAGAGATGGATTATCTTTTGATCAAGGATGATCACGTATATAAGGGCAATGTTAAGACTAATCACAAGGTAGAAAATGAGTTTATCGAACTGGAATATAAGACTCGCGATTTTGTGGCCAATAAGGATCTATCTACTGTTTGGCTTATAGATACAGACAATGGCCTTCATAAGTATCAGGACTATCATATGTATGATTTTGGCGAGGTAAGCGACAGTACATTACTTAAGTATGTACCCTGCGAAAAGAAGGTGTACTATATAAGTGATAGTACAGTATATTCCCTAGATGAGAATACTGAAGAGATTACTACCGTATCTGAAAAATGTCGTACTAGAACTTACTTAAGCTCTGACTACGGGGATTTTGCTGGCTTTACTGATCTGTCAGGAAGAAGAGTTGCATCAGTATATGGTAATCTGACCGTTTATAAATAAAGTGCCGAAAGTGATATTTTTACATGAAAAGAAAACCCTATGGCGGAATCACAAATGTATCTAAATATCTGATGGAACAATACGGACAGCGTGGCGTCCTTGTTAAAAGAGGACGCTCCGTTGTCATGGACCATAAATCCATGGAGGAAATCAGCGGAAGACGCACCAGAAACTGTTCTGTTGTAGCTGTTACCAGAGTTATCGATTATTACCGCAAAAAGAGAAATCTTCCGGGGATCCCTGAGGATATCAGGGAAATCTACCGCGATGTGGAAGAGATTGCAGAGAGTTACGGCTATAACGACAAGATAGGCACGATTCCATTTTTTATTTCTGGTATAGCAAAGGAATCTTTTGGAAGGTATGGCATAAAGACCAGATGCAAGGGGGTCTATGTCTGGACCTTTGAGAAACAGGTGGTTAAAGAGATATCTGAAGGAAGACCTGTTATCATGAATATTGCGCGAGGCTACTACAAGGATCATACAGTTGTTGTAGTTGGCTATAGCATATGGCGAGTGGGAGATAAGGAATATCCTATGCTCCGAATTATAGATGGATGGCGAAGCGGCTATCACTACATTGACTATGAAGCTTTTGCCAAAGATATTTCGCAGTCCATATTTGGTTCTTTTAACACGATTGTTGTAAAATAATATTGTTGATTACAAAATAACGCTTATTTGTTTATTTATGAGATGAGGGGCATATTATGAACAAGAAAGTGATAATTGCGATAATCGCTGGTGTTGCGGTTATAGGTGTTTGTGGCGTTGCTTTTTATAGCTTATCTGGTAGGAATAATTCTGCTACAACAGAGCAGCAGGTAACTGCTACTAATAGCAAAGTAGAGGATAGTAGCGAAGTTCCAACTTCTGACAAGCCTGATGAAGCTATAGCTTCTGCAACAGAGGAATCCACAGAGCCTCAGCCAGTCGCCTTGCCGGTAGAAAAGGTAGAAGTCATTACTATACCTGAGGCTATCAGCATATCTGAGGGTGATGCTGACAAATTCTATGGGAATGGAGATTTTCTAGATATCATTCCTGTCGATGCTCGTTCTTTTTCCAGAGAAGAAATTCCAACTAAATACGATTCACGAGATGTGGATGGAAAGAGCTATATCACGGCTATAGAGGATCAGGGCTATACTTATCTGTGCTGGACCTATGCTTCACTTGGAGCTATAGAAAGCGACCTTTTGCTTCACAATGAGAATCTGTCCAGAGATACACTGGATCTGTCTGAAAAGCATATGGCTTACAGTAATATGCATAAGGCCGAAGGTTCAGTAAATGGATACATAGATAACGACTACCGTGAATTTGTAAATGCAGACAACGAAGAAAATGCTTGGATATTTGACTATGATACCAATTATATTGCTACAGGTGGCGTTGCGGACTTTTGCATAAGTCTTCTCACGGCCTGGAAAGGACCTGTTTCCGAAAAAGGAAACGATGCCTTTAAGAGCTTATATGGAGCCAAATACATTTTCCAGGATAATGGAGATATACCATCGGATATCTTTACAAGCGAATATCACGTACAGAATGTAAATGAGATTCCGGCAAACTATGATAACAACGCGATGATAAAACAGCTCATAATGGAGCATGGCAGTGTTACAGCGGGAGTTTATGCTGATGACCATTTCTGGAAGAATCACAATTCTACGCTTTATGCAGATTTTGGAGGAAAAGACATTCCTACAGCCGATCACGAGGTTCTGATCATTGGCTGGGATGACGAATATGGTAAAGAGAATTTTGCTGTAACTCCACCAGGAGACGGCGCCTGGATCTGTAAGAACAGCTGGGGGACACTTCCTGGAGTAAACGGATGCTTTTACCTGTCATATTATGACCAGACTACGGGAAAGAACAATGTAGCAGCTTATTCATCAGCTGTACCAGGCCAGAGTAACTTTTATGACAACAATTATCAGGCAGCTGGCTATCTGACATATATGGTCAGCACACTTGAAGATTCGGACAATTATGTCACAGCCTACAGCGATTCTACAAACGCTTATGGAATGCTTTATAAAGCTCAGGGAGCAGAAGAACTTAAGGCTATAGGCCTAATGGGACTTGATACTTACCAACAGTACGAATTTGAGATATACGTTAATCCTGAAAATGATAGAGAGACTATTCGTTTTGATGATCTTGGACATGCTGATATATCCATGAAAGCATCTGTAATAAGCGGCGGATATCATACCTTTGAGCTTCCTGGAGATGTTGAACTTAAAAGCGGAGATGAGTTCCTTGTCCTCATAAAACCTGTAACATCTGGAAAGCTTGTATATGAGCCGTCTGTTGATGATATCAGTAAGCCCAACTATGACGAATGGAATAACCTTACTGGTAACGTACATAATAACTATACGGCAAGCGGCTGTAGCTATTATATTTCAGAAGATGGTACCAGTCTTATAAGGCAGGATGATAAAGACTTTTTTGTAAAAGCATATACAGTAAACAAGTAATGATGAACAAGAAAAAAGAGACGGTCAAACTGGCCGTCTCTTTGAATTTTTGGGAGGAGGGCTGCTTAATGGGGAGTTAAACAGCCCAGGTATGAAAAAAGTTTTGTTGGGGGAGTGAGAATTTTTATTCTCACTATATATATCGGTGGGGCAAGTGAAAACTTAACACTATTTAGCATGAAAAATACGAAAAATAATATACGAAAAAACGATTAATAAATTGTGCAGTTGTGTCAGAACGAACGTTTGCAAAAATATTAAATGTATGTTATATTGTGTTTGAATTAAAGAAAGGCACAAGATATGGCAAAGAATATAAAAGAAGTAGATGAAATAAGTACAACAGACAAGCTTAAGGCTTTCAAGACACTTAAGGATTCAGGACTTAGAGTAGAGTTCAATGGCAGTGGAGTTCCTACTGTTGTCTGTGCCAGAGTTGAGGATATGGACAAGGAACTTAAAAATGTTAAGAAGATTCTCAAAGAGCTCAGATACACTGGAAGCTTTGGCGTTAGAGGTCCGAGGAAGACGGATGCCATCATGACTGAAAGCGAAAGAGACAATGTAGCTGAAGCAATGGTAGAAGAGAACTTAACAGAAGAGACAGAGCGCTCAGAAGTATTAACAGCTTAATAATTCATGCCAGAGAGCATAATAAAACCACCTATCAAATTTGACAGGTGGTTGTTTTTTTGGGAGGAGGGGTCGACCAGTGGGGAGCCGATCGACCCGGTATGAAAAAAGTTTTGTTGGGGGAGTCAGAAGTTATTCACTTCTGATAGTATATATAATAGTTTCTAAATTTGGACAAAATATGGACGATTTATAAATTAAAAATAAAGTAAATCGAAATAATAAATAACTAAGATACGATATATAGTTAATTTTGCAATATTTCTTTTGAGAATGCACGAAATATTGTATAATGGTACTAGGTATATGATGTTGTAGTAGCTATTCACAGACACATAATATTGTGGTTTATCTTGTTAGAGAGGCCTTATATGGATCGATTTATCGTAAAGGATCAGAATAGTTTACTTAGTAGTCCTGTTTCATCAGGTGATTGTATGGCAGCTGCTGCACAGGCTGCGGCCAGTGATCTTTTGTTTAGGATCAGGTTTGAGAACATTATTGTATTTCATGGAACTTCCAGCAGAATCTATCCTGTTAAAAGAATAGATGAAAACTGTAATCTCAAGCAATCTGAATATTCCTGCGTGGTGGAAGGTGCTGCGCCTCCAGATATTAAGGACAGAGCTGAGATAAGAGTCTGCGTTTCATATATCGAGGACTTTAATAATATAAGCGACAAAGCGCATGTTGATCCAAGATTTGCCAATCTCTTTTTAGTTGGTGGAGAAGGTGTAGGAACAGCATCAGGTGGAAGACCTGGATATCTTGACGGTGAGGCACTTGTAGAAAAGCCTGTAAGAGATTCTGTTTTTGAGACAGTTGCTAATGTTTGCGATATTTCGGATGGTGCACAGCTTCTTTTGATAACTGTAAGCTGCCCCGGAGGAATGATGATAGCAGCCGGCAATACTATGGGACAGACTACCTTTGCCGGAGGAATCACCATTATGGGTGAGCATGCTACAATTTCCAAGATTCATCAGAGAGATATATCAGATTCAATTGATTTTCAGATCAAAAAGCAGGTTGATTACGGTGTAAATAGCGTTCTGGTTTCGCCTGGTAATTACTGTGCTGACAAGATCAATAGTCAGCTTCATGTACCACTTACTACAGCTGCGCACTGCTATAATTATCCGGGCCAGGCTATTGATAGCTGCGTGTCTTACGGCGTAACTAACATGCTTCTTGTAGGTAATGTAGGTAAGCTTGTTAAGCTTGCCGCTGGAATTACTAACACTAATTCTTTTGCCTCAGATGGCAGAAGAGAGATATTTGCTGCACATACAGCAATAATTGGAGGAACCTCCAGCCAGGTCAGAACTGTTATGAACTGTCTTACCTGTGATGAGATATTGGCTCTTTTAACAACTTGGGGAATTAGAGACAGAGTAATGAGCAGTATCATGAATTCCATTGCTGAATACTGCACTATCAGGAGCCGTGGAAGACTTAATCTTGCTGTAGCACTGTTTTCAGAAGAATTTGGCCTTTTAGGATCAACAATTAATACAAAAAATGTTTTAGTTAAGGTGTCTCAGGAACAATTTGCATTGTCACTTAAGCTAAAATAATGTATTCTAATATAAGCATGTTTTTTTACATAAAAGAATGAATTGTTAGGAGAGAATTGGGGAAATGAGTAAGATAATTTTGACCGGAGACCGTCCTACCGGCAAACTTCACGTATGACACTACGTTGGTTCACTTAAGAGAAGGGTGGAACTTCAGAATTCCGGTGGCTTTGATAAGATTTTTATTATGATCGCCGATGCGCAGGCTCTTACCGATAATGCGGACAACCCGGAGAAGGTAAGACAGAATATCATTGAGGTAGCGCTTGATTACCTTGCTGTTGGTCTTGATCCTGAGAAATCTACATTGTTTGTTCAGTCACAGATTCCAGAGCTTACAGAGCTGTCCTTCTATTATATGAATCTCGTTACAGTTTCAAGACTTCAGAGAAACCCTACTGTTAAGTCTGAGATTGCTATGAGAAACTTTGAGACCAGCATTCCTGTTGGATTCTTTACATATCCAATCAGCCAGGCAGCTGATATCACAGCCTTCAAGGCAACTACAGTTCCTGTAGGTGAGGATCAGGAGCCAATGCTCGAGCAGTGTAAAGAAATCGTTAGAAAGTTCAATTCAGTATATGGAGAAGCTTTGGTTGAGCCAGAGATTCTTTTACCTGATAATGCAGCATGTCTTAGACTTCCAGGTATTGATGGTAAGGCCAAGATGAGTAAGTCACTTGGTAACTGCATCTACCTTTCTGAGGAGCCAGAATCAATCCAGAAGAAGGTTATGAGCATGTTCACAGATCCTAATCACCTTAGAGTTGAGGATCCAGGTCAGGTTGAAGGCAATCCAGTATTTATTTACCTTGATGCTTTTGCCAAGGATGAGCATTTTGCTGAGTTTGCACCAGATTATGCTAACCTCCAGGAAATGAAAGATCACTACTCAAGAGGAGGTCTTGGTGATGTTAAGGTTAAGAGATTCCTTAACAACGTACTTCAGGCTGAGCTTGAGCCTATCCGCAATAGAAGAAAAGAATTCCAGAAGGATATACCTTACGTATATGAAGTCCTTAGAAAAGGCAGCCAGGTAGCTGAGGAAGTTGCTGCACAGACACTTGCTGATGTTAAGGCAGCAATGAAGATCAACTATTTTGACGATAAAGAACTTATAGCTATGCAATCTGCAAAGTATGAGGAGAAAAACGACTAATGAAAAATATCCTTTTTGTAGCTTCTGAAGGAGTACCATTTATTAAAACAGGTGGACTTGCTGATGTAGTTGGCTCACTTCCCAAGGACATTGATAAGAGATACTTTGATGTCCGCGTGATTCTGCCACTATATAAGTGTATTAATCAGCAGCTCAAGGAAAAGATGGAATATGTTTCCAATTTCTACATGGATTTTCATTGGAAAAATGAGTATGTTGGTATCTTCAGAGCAGAAGTAGACGGTATCAAATATTACTTCATTGACAACGAGTTTTATTTTAACGGGATGAAGCCTTATGGTGATGATGTGCTCTTTGAGATTGAGAAGTTTGCATTCTTCTCCAAGGCAGCACTTTCAATTCTTCCTGTTATTGATTTCAGACCTGATATCATTCACTGCCATGACTGGCAGACAGGACTTGTACCTGTATATCTCAAGGAGAGATTCCAGGGAAGCGAGTTCTACAGAGGAATTAAGGCAATCATGACAATTCATAACCTTAAGTTCCAAGGTAAGTGGGATATCAAGGCAGTTCAGGATATCACAGGACTTCCTGATTATTACTTTACACCAGATAAGCTTGGTCTTTTCAAAGATGCCAACCTTCTTAAGGGCGGAATTGTTTATGCTGATGCCATTACTACAGTTAGTAAGGCATATGCAGAGGAGATCAAGACTCAGTTCTATGGTGAGGAGCTTGATGGCCTTCTTAGAGCAAGAGCCAATGACCTTAGAGGTATTGTCAACGGTATTGATTACACAGATTTCAATCCCGAGACAGATAAATACATTCCTTATCAGTACAATGCTATTAACTTCCGTAAAGAGAAGGTTAAGAACAAGAAGGCACTCCAGAAGGAGCTTGGCCTTAAGGAAGATGAGAAGTGCATGATGATCGGTATCGTATCAAGACTTACTGATCAGAAGGGCTTTGATCTTATCAACTATGTTCTTGATGAGCTTTGTCAGGATGCTATTCAGCTGGTTGTACTTGGTACAGGAACAGAGCAGTATGAGAATTCCTTCCGTCACTTTGACTGGAAGTATCATGACAAGGTATCTGCTAACATTTATTATTCAGAGCCTATGTCACACAAGATTTATGCTGCATCTGATGCATTCCTGATGCCTTCACTCTTTGAGCCGTGCGGACTTTCACAGCTCATGGCACTTAGATATGGTACAATCCCGATTGTACGTCAGACAGGCGGACTTATCGATACAGTTGAACCATACAACAAGTTCGAGAGCACAGGAACAGGTTTTGGATTCCTCAACTACAATGCTCATGAGATGCTTGGAACCATCAGAGAAGCTGAGAGAGTATACTACGATCAGAAGCGCGAGTGGAACAAGATGATCGACAGAGCTATGGCAGTTGACTTCTCCTGGAAGGTATCTGCTGAGAAGTATCAGGAAATGTACGACTGGTTAAAACCTTGATTATTAAACATTTGAGGTGTCAACGGCTGTTGACACCTTTATTTATGTGAATCATAATACAAGCTGTAATGCTTGATAATATGAAAGTTGATTTGTAATGAATAACAATATTGGTAATAAAGAAATGAAAAAAAGCCTCTTGATGAATGCTGGTATTCTGGCTGCTGCTGGAATTATCAGTAAGATCATAGGTCTTTTATATGGAAGTCCTCTGGCGGCTATTATCGGGGATGAGGGTAACGGCTACTATGGAACTGCCTACGAGATTTATACGATCATTCTTTTGATCTCTTCGTACAGTATTCCATCTGCCATGTCCAAGATCATCTCTGCAAGGCTTGCTGTAGGAGAGTTCAAGACAGCACAGAGGATATTTAGATGTGCTCTTGTTTATGTAACAATTGTTGGACTTATAGGAAGTCTTTTGTTGTTCCTTGGAGCAGATGTTCTTGCAGCAGGAAGAGCAGCAACAGTCCTTAGGTTCTTTGCTCCAACGATCTTTGTATTTGGTTTCCTGGGAGTTTTGAGAGGTTATTTCCAGGCCCAGAGGACAATGGTTCCTTCATCTGTTTCTCAGATCTTAGAGCAGGTCTTTAACGCTATTGTCAGTGTGGGCGCAGCCTGGATACTTACTGGAATTGCAGGGACAGAAGATATGTCCAAAAGAGCTGTATACGGCGCTATAGGAAGCGCCCTTGGTACAGGTTCTGGTGTACTGGTAGCTCTTTTATTCATGCTTCATATCTATCTCTTTAACAGAAAAGAGATTCATAAGAGAATTGACTCAGACCAGCATGAGGTACTGCCAGATAAAAAGATTTACAGCATGATCATTTTGATCGTAACCCCTTTTATTCTTAGTACTGCAATTTACAATCTGTCATCATCACTTAATGCTACACTGTTTTCTAGAATTCTCATGTATGTGAGACATGTGGATGAAGCTCAGGTGGCATCAATGTATGGAATATACGCTAGGAAAGCCAAGGTTATCACAAGCCTTCCTATAGCACTTGCAAGTGCAGCAGCTTCTGCAATGCTTCCAGAAGTATCTGCTCTTTTGGCTAAGGGAGATAAGGAAAAAGCAAGTGAGACCATTTCCAAGGTTACCAAGGTAATCCTTCTCATTGCTATTCCAAGTGCCGTTGGACTTTTTGTCCTTGCCAAGCCATTTATCATGATATTGTTCCCACAGAGAGCATCTATTGGAGAGGCTGCGTATCTACTCCAGATACTTGCAATTACTGTAGTGTTTTACTCACTTTCAACTATTTCCAATGCAGTGCTTCAGGGAATAGGAAGGGTTAACACACCTGTAGTTAATGCGTTCCTTGCTCTTATTGTTCAGACAGTAGTGTTGAGTGCACTCCTGGTATTCACAGATCTTGGCGGAGCAGCTCTTTGCATAGTTACAATAGTTTACTCACTTCTCATGTGTATTCTTAATAGTATGTCACTTAAGAAGAGCATAACTACTAACAATGATTTCAAGAAAACCTATGTACTTCCTGGTATTGCAGCTGTTGTTATGGGAGTATTTGCATTTCTTTCATACGTGCTTGTGAGCTTTATTGCTTATTCAATCGGACGTATTCAGAGTATTGGCACAGTGGCAGCGGAGCTTAAGTTTGCGGATTATATGTATACAAATTACTTTGTTAACCTTGTTTCTGCTATGGTTGCTATGATAGTGGCAGTAATTGTGTACTTTGTAATGCTGGTTAAGATTGGCGGAGCTTCTGAGTCTGAGATCAGGAGAATTCCTAAGGCGTATCTGCTGGTTAATGTCATGAAGAAGCTAAGAATTATGAAGTGATCGTTGAATAATCAGAAGGTATGGTTATTGGAAATATTAAGAATAAAAATGAAAGGATATTATAGATATGGCAGTTAAGAAAACTACAGGTAAAACAACAGGTAAGACTACAGTTAAGAAAATCGATCTTACAAAATACACTGACTTTATAGTAGAGGAGACTGTGGGGCTCCTTAACATCGATTCACCAACAGGCTACACTGAGGAAGCTGCAGCCTGGGTTAAAAAGGAGTTCGAGAAGCTTGGCTTTAAGGCAACCCTTACTAATAAAGGCGGCGTAATCGTTGATCTTACAGGTAAGGATAAAAAGGATGGCCTTTTACTTGAGGCTCACACTGATACTCTCGGCGGAATGGTAGCTACAATCAGGGGAAATGGAAGACTTCAGCTTACTAACCTTGGTGGAATGAATCCTAATAACGCTGAAACTGAAAATGTAAGAGTAGTGACCAAGTTCAATGGTATCTATGAAGGAACATTCCAGCTCAACAACGCCTCAATACATGTTAATGGCGACTATGATGATATCAAGCGTAAATGGGATACCTGTGAAGTAGTTCTTGATGAAGATGTTAAGACAAAAGAGGATACAGAAAAGCTTGGCATCTCAGTAGGTGATATCGTCTGCTTCGAGCCAAACGTAAGAGTAACCAAGACTGGCTATATCAAATCAAGATTCCTTGATGATAAGCTCAGTGTAGGTATTCTCCTTGGACTTGCCAAGTATATCAAGGAAAAGAAGGTTACTCCTAAGAGAGCTCTTTATGCTCACATTACAGTATATGAAGAAGTTGGACATGGCGGCTGTGGCAGCGTTCCAGAGGGCTGCACAGAGGCTATTTCTGTAGATATGGGTTGTGTAGGCGAAGGCCTTACCTGCACAGAGAAACAGGTATCTATCTGTGCCAAGGACAGTGGTGGCCCTTACAGCTTTGAGATTGTTAAGGCTCTTACAAAGGCTGCTGTAGATAGTGGTGCTGACTATGCAGTAGACATCTATCCACACTACGGAAGTGACGTAGAAGCTACACTTCGATCTGGTAATGATCTTAAACATGGACTTATTGGTGCTGGCGTTTATGCATCTCATGGCTATGAGCGTAGCCACAGAGACGGAGCAGAGAATACACTTCGCCTGCTCATTCAGTACGCAATTTAAAGATGTTCTGGAGTGATGATAAATTTCATCAATCTTGTTGCAAATAAATAGTGTGCAATGTAAAATGTATCAGTGCCTTTCTTGGATCAAGTAAGGCACTGATTTTTGTCTATGAACTATTTAGATGAAAAACGATTATTATTGAATCTATGGAGTTATAATGAACGATCAACTTGCAACTATCAGGAACGGAGAGAAGATCTCACTTCGAGAGGAAATCATACTGATAATAAGGCTTTCTCTTCCAGCTATTCTAGCACAGCTATCATCAGTAATAATGCAATATATAGATGCCTCCATGGTAGGACATATGGGAGCAAATGCTTCAGCGGCTATTGGACTTGTGACCAGTACTACATGGCTTATTGGCGGTCTTATGACAGCGGCCAGTATGGGCTTTACTGTTAGCGTTGCTCACAGAATAGGAGCTAAGGATGAAGCAGGAGCCAGAGTAATAGTTAAATGGGGACTTGTTTGCGTACTTGGCTTTGGACTTGTTCTCATGGCTGTTTGCGTAGCTATTAGTGGTTTCCTTCCAACCTGGATGGGAGGAGATGTGGCTATAAGGAGAGATGCTTCTAATTATTTCCTTGTATATGCTCTGACTATTCCGATTCATGAGATGCTCTATTTGTCTCAGGGAATGATACAGTCTAGTGGAAACATTAGGGTTCCCAGCATCTTAAGTGTTATCATGTGCGGACTTGATGTTCTGTTTAATGCGATTTTTATCCCTATTTTGGGCGTAGTGGGTGCAGCCCTTGGAACATCTATTTCTATAGTGATCATTTCTTTTATAATGATGTATATTCTGCTTGTTAAGACGCCTTCTCTTTATCTGGTGGGAAGACAGGACAAGGTCAGAACTGGATTTTCAGAATTCTTGTATAAAGAAATACCTAATGCTCTTAAAATTGCAGTTCCTGTTGCTATAGATAATATAATCATGGGCTTTGCCTACGTTGCTTTTACAAGAATCGTATCTCAGTATGGCACAGTATCAGTAGCAGCTAACTCTTTTTCTATAACAGCAGAGAGCCTTTGCTATATGCCGGGCTTTGGAATAGGCGTTGCTGCCACAACTATAGTTGGACAGTGCATTGGAGCAAGAAGACGAGATGAAGCCAAAAGACTTGGCTGGATGGCGGTAATTCTTGGTATGCTTGTTATGGGCTTTAGCGGATTTCTCATGTGGCTCTTTGCACCTCAGATGATCAGCATCTTATCACCTGATGCTGAGATCAGAGCTTTTGGCACAGAGATACTTAGGATAGAAGCCTTTGCTGAAGCCTTTTACGGCGCAGCTATTGTTTCTGCCGGCGTATTCAGAGGAGCGGGAGAGACTCTTTTATCAAGTGTACTTAATCTTGCTAGTGTATGGTGTGTCAGAATCCCACTTGCATGGTATCTTGGTTCAAGATTTGGACTTAAAGGCGCATGGATTGCCATGTGCACTGAATTATGCGTAAGAGGAATTCTGTTCCTGATTCGTTTGATATTATGGAATAATAAAGCTAAGGAGAATGATAATGCAGCTGGTTAAGAAGTTTTTGCCTTACTATAAACCTTATATGGGGGTGTTCCTGTTAGATCTGTTATGCGCATCAATACTGTCTATTATTGACCTGGCATTTCCTCAGTTTCTCAGGATATTAAGGTCAACTCTTTTTCTGGAAGCTCCTGAAGTAATCCTTAAAAGACTTGGGTTTATAGCTCTTGCCCTTATAGTGATGTACGCTGTCAGATCATTTTGCAGATGGTATGTAACCTATCAGGGACATATGATGGGGGCTAAGATGGAATCTGGTATGAGAAGAGAGCTCTTTGATAAGTTTGAGGACTTTTCTTTTTCTTACTATGATTCTCACAACACTGGCGAAATGATGAGTAAGCTTGTTTCTGATCTCTTTGATATATCTGAGCTGGCTCACCATGGCCCTGAGAATATATTTATTTCTGTAGTTAAGATTCTTGGCTCATTTATACTCCTTATGAGAATCAATGTTCCTATGACTCTTTGCCTTGTGGCAGTAGTCATCTGCATGGCAATCTTTGCAATAGGCCAGAATAAGAGAATGAGAGTTACCTTTAGGGATAACAGGAAAAAGATAGCCGGAATCAACTCATCTCTTCAGGACACACTTGGCGGAATCCGCGTCGTTAAGTCTTTTACCGGCGAGGATATAGAAAGAGAGAAGTTTGATAACAGCAATCTTGCATTTCTTGATTCCAAGCAGGCAAACTACAGGCAGATGGGTATCTTCAATTCGGGTAATAACTTTTTTGAGGGACTGATGTTCATTACAGTTCTCGTGGCTGGTGGCTTCTTTATTGCCAAGGGCCAGATGACAGGTGAGGACCTTGCTATCTATGCGCTGTATATCAATATTTTCATAAATCCTGTTAACGTTCTGGTTGAGTTCACAGAGCAGCTTCAGAAAGGCCTTGCAGGCTTTGAGAGATTCAGGGAAGTTGTAGAAACTGAGCCTGCAATCGTAGATAAAGAGGGCGCTGGAGAGCTTAAGGATGTTAAGGGCGTGATCGACTACGAGAATGTTTCCTTCTCTTATGAGAATAACGAGGCAGTTCTTTCTAATATCAATCTTCATGTGGATGCAGGTAAATCCGTTGCGATTGTTGGCCCTTCAGGCGGCGGTAAGACAACGCTTTGTTCACTTCTTCCAAGGTTCTATGATGTAACAGGCGGAAGCGTTAAGATTGATGGAACTGACATCAGGGACGTTACTCAGAAATCACTTAGATCTTTCATCGGTATTGTTCAGCAGGATGTATATCTTTTTAATGGTACGGTAAAAGAGAATATCGCCTACGGTAAGCTTGATGCAACAATGGATGAAATCGTTGAGGCAGCTAGAAATGCCGATCTTCTCGAGTTCATTGAAAGCCTTCCTAATGGCTTTGATACACAGGTTGGTGAGAGAGGAGCAAGACTATCCGGCGGTCAGAAGCAGAGAATTGCCATTGCCAGAGTATTCCTTAAGAACCCTCCAATACTCATCCTTGATGAAGCAACCAGTGCTCTTGATAACGAGAGTGAGCGCTACATCCAGGAGAGTCTTGATAAACTTGCCTACGGCAGAACAACTATCACCATAGCTCACAGACTTTCAACAATCCTAGGTGCCGACGAGATCATCGTCCTCGACGAAGACGGCATCAAGGAGCGAGGCAACCACAAACAGCTCATCAGCCTTGGCGGCCTCTACGAGAAATACTACCGCATGCAGCTCGGAGGCATCTGAGGCGCCACACGCTAACCTTTGAACACGCCCCCGCCCACAGGACAGGGGTGGCTATCGGTGCTGTGGGTGGCGCCGTGGTGCTCAGTCGCTGATGAGTTTGAGGGCTGAGATGTCGGGTGAGATGGCCATTGAGTAGTTGGTGTAGTAGACTACGAAGCCAGGTTTGGCGCCGCCGGGCTTTTTGACTTCTTTGCGCATGACGTAGTCGATTTCGACCTTTTCCTGGTTCTTGCCCTTGGAGTAGAAGGCTGCGAGTGCTGCAGCTTCTTCGAAGGCTCTATCTGGAACTTCTTTTCCTCCTGTGATAAGAACAACGTGGGAGCCAGGAATCTTCTTGGCGTGGAACCACCAGTCACCGCCGTTGGCTGTCTTGAAGGTGAGCTCATCGTTTTGGATGTTGTTCTTGCCTACGTAGATGTCGAAGCCATCACTTGAAAGGTAGTGGAAGGGCTTACTTGTAATTTTCTCCTTGCGGCCATTTTTGCCTGTAGGATGTGATTTGATATATCCACTGTCTGCAAGTTCCTGCTTGATCTGAGCAAGATCTGCTTCCTTCTGGGCAATCTCAAGGGCTGTCTGAATGGATTCAAGCTGGTCGATTGCTTCCTTGGTCTCTTTCATCTGTTCCTCGAGGGCTTCTGCAGTTCTCTTAAGCTTCGTGTATTTATCAAAATATTTTTTGGCATTCTGTGATGGTGTGAGAGTAGGATCAAGGGTAATAGTCACGTCTTTACCTGTGTTATAGTCATTGACGGTTATCTTCTCGGCACCTGGCTCTGCGCTGTAGCCATATACAGTAAGAAGTTCGCCGTAAACTCTGTATTTATCTTTCTTTTCACTGTCTGACATCTGCTTGAGCTGAAGTTCGTACTTGCGGACATTTCTCTCAAGAGAAGTCTGAACAATCTTACGAAGGTCTACAGACTTCTGGCGGATTCTTGTAACTACGTTTTTCTCTGCGTAGTAGTTCTGAAGAAGCTCAGAAATGCTCTCATACTCCTTGAAGGAGTGATGCTCAGAATCTGAATCAGTTGAAACTTCAGAATTTGCTGACATTCCGTACAATGTAAGTGGAATAGAAGCATATTCCTTAGGTGCATCATCCTCGTATATAACTACAGGAGTAAATTCTCCGTTTCTCACAAGATCCATTACATCGCTAAATGCTCTGTATACTGCAATTGATTCAGAGGTATCAAGTGCGATAGCGGACTTATCAGCATCAACGCCGCTTCTATAACAGATTTCCTGGGCAATTATTGGAGAAAGTCCTGTATAGCTGGAGTAAATAGCCTTGAAAAGAGGCATTCCCTTACTGAGAACACAGCTGGAAAATTCATCAGCTGTTGTGGTAAGAGGATTAGCCTTATCCTGAGATGGGATAAAGTATTCGCGTCCAGGTAAAACCTCTCTTACTGAGCTGACAGAAGCAGGGATATGCTTGATACTGTCGATTATCATATTGTTCTCATCTGTGAAGATGATGTTGCTGTATTTACCCATGATCTCAATGAGAAGGACCTTATGACGAAGATCGCCCATTTCATCAAGGTGTTCAACCTCAAAGCGGATGATTCGCTCAAGACCACCTGGCTGAGTAATAGACATAATGCGGCCGTTCTGAATGTGCTTACGAAGGAGCATGCAGAAGTTAGGCGCTGTCATAGGAGACTGCTTGGTCTCATCAGAAAGATAAGTAAGCGGAAGAGAAGCATCAGCAGAAAGAACTATCTTTTCCTGCTTGATACCATATTTATCCGCGTTCTCAAAAGAGAGCTTAACTGTAATGAAGAGCTCATCGCTCTCTGTCTGTGCTATTTTATAAATGCGACCACCTGTTAATCTATCGCTAAAATCCTTGGTAAGGTTCGCAATTGTAATTCCATCAAATGCCATTTCTTTTCTCCAAAAAAGATAATAAAAAATCCAAGACTCACTGTAGATTAAGTAGTGAGCCTCGGATAGAATTTTACACTATATTACTCAGTAAGGAAAGCGTACATTCTGTCTCTGTAGTCGGGAGCTGTGTCAAATGCAGCATGGCCATAGCCTATATACATGTAGAGCTTAAAGTCAGGCCTGTAATCAAGGTTTTCAGCAATTTCCATTGTGGCATCTGAATCAAGAACAGCATCTTCATATACACCAATTGCCAGTGTAGGGCACTGAATCCTGGATACGTCTTTAGAAATATCAAAGTTCAAAATGGATTTGGCAAGTATAGTAAATTTCTCAAGTTCCCTGGCTGTAACGGAGTTTGCTACATCTGTAAAGTATTCCTTATATTCGTCGTAGACATCAGGAGGATAGATTTCCTTGGCAAAGCTCTGATAAAGAGTATGTGCATCCTTTTTCTCAGCAAGTTCAATCCATTTCTCTAGAACTGCAGATTGCTCCTTTTTGATGTGTGAAGAAGTAGAGCCAAGAACCAGCTTTTTAACAAGTTCTGGATGCTCTATAGCTATTACCATGGCAATCATGCCACCCTGTGAAGCTCCGAATAGACATATATCTTTTAACCCGAGAGACTCAATGGCTGTTACTGTGTCCCTTGCCATCTCGTGAATGGAATAGTTCTCTGGAATTTCATCGCGCCTGTCGAATACATAAACGGTAAAAGAATCTTTGATCCTTGCTGAATATTCGGCCTCAACTGTGTTAGCTGCCCCCATTACGCTTTGGATGCTAAGACCTGGAATCAGAACTAAAGGCTTGTCGCCTGTTCCGAACTTGAAATAGTTCATTGTAAAGCCGTCTGTAGTTACTTTGCTAATTTCTGCCATCTATGATTTCCCCTCCAAATCAACTGATTAGTATTTTCATCTTATCCACATATCTATACGAATAATATACGTACTATGTCACTTGGATACGCATATAAAAAGATATTTAAAATAGGTGTGCTGCTTTTCTTTGTTGTACAGATTGATCAGACTTACGATGAATAGATCTGAGACAGCGGTGAGTCCGTGCCTCTTCATATATGATACCATTTTTTCGTAAATTTTATCTATATCAGACTGACCATGTTCGTGATAGCAGGCAACCACATTGTTGCTGGGGAGCTGCACAGAAGTCTCATTGTCAGCAGGAAGAAAAGACAAACTGACTACATTGTTGTAGACGTAGCGCTTTTTGCGCATATTCTCATAGCTCATGGTCACACCAGTTGGAAAGGTTGAAAGAGTGCCATCTCCAGCGGTTTTTGCCAGATGGATGGAAATATCTTCCGCGATATCAGCCACATGAAAGGCAGTATCACTGTCTTTTATTGGTGTTGAAGAGACGCTTATATCAGGAATAAAGTCTTCAAATACCTTGTTGAAGCCGTGTTCATCACAGGTATTAAGAATCCACATGCCTAGGTGTAGAGCGCTTATTTTCTTGTTTATTAAAAAGAGCTCTCTCTGCATATCAAGTATCTTGGAGTTGCCAAGCCTGGTAATGGCATCCTTGGAGCCGGAATCTATCATGTAGCGTATTTCCTGAATTGAACAGCCAGCCTGTCTCATGGTTGTTATAAAGAAAAAAGAACTGATCTGAGCCGGAGAATAATAGTGATAACCATTGTCAGGATCAACCTTGGGAGCAATGATTCCCTGCTCGTAATAGTGACGAAGCGTATCTCTTGTTGTACCGCACAACTTCGCAAATTGACTGACAGTTAACGTATACTCGTTTTCATCGTCTTGAAAACTACTTCCCATTGTCTTTAAGAACCTCATATTTTCTGTAATTTTTCTCTTGACCTGGGGGCTACCCCCAAGATTATTGTAACAAAAGATTGATAATATAAAAACTTTTATTTCAAAAAGGAGAATGAAAAATGAAGGATGTTAGAGGTGTGATCGTAAAAATAATTGCAGAGTATCTTGATAAGGATGAGTCAGAAATTGATGTAAATTCTACATTTACTGATATTGGTCTTGATTCACTGGATATCATGGAGCTGGTTATGCAGATGCAGGAAGAGCTTGATTGTAAGATTGAGCTTTCACAGGATATCACAACAATTGAGCAGCTTACTAAGCTCATCGAGCAGCAGGAAGTAACAGTTTGATACAAACTGTTCTGAACGGAGGAGAAATGAATACAAATCCAGTTTGTGAGATGCTCGGTATAGAGTATCCGGTGATTCAGGGGGGCATGGCCTGGATAGCAGATGCGCAGCTGGCCGCAGCGGTTTCTAATGCAGGGGGACTTGGACTAATTGCTGCCATGAATTCAAATGGTGAGCAGCTAAGGGCTCAGATAGTCAAGGCAAAAGAGCTGACCAATAAGCCTTTTGGTGTGAATCTGATGCTCATGAGTCCATTTATTGATGAGGCAGTTGAAGTTGTATGTCAGGAAGGCATCAAGGTAGTTACTACCGGAGCCGGAAATCCTGCCAAGTACATGGATAAGCTTTTATCAGCGGGAGTTAAGGTTATATGCGTTGTAGCAAGCGTTGCCCTTGCTGTAATGGTAGAGAGAATGGGCGCCAGTGCTATTGTTGCTGAAGGCTGTGAATCGGGAGGCCATGTGGGAGAGACAACTACTATGGCGCTTGTTCCGCAGGTTGTAGATGCAGTGAATATTCCAGTTATTGCTGCTGGCGGAATTGCCGATGGCAGAGGAATGGCGGCTGCTTTTATGCTGGGAGCCAAGGCTGTACAGATGGGAACAAGATTTCTTACGGCCAAGGAGTGTGGTGTACATCCTAATTACAAGGAAAAGGTTCTAAAGGCTAAGGATAGAGACACGATTGTTACAGGTAAGAGTCTGGGACACCCTGTCAGAGCGCTTAAGAATCACATGACAAGAGAATTCCTGGAAAAAGAAAATGACAAAAACACTACACCTGCTGAGCTTGAACAGATGGGGGCAGGAGCACTTAGAAGAGCAGCTATAGATGGAGATGTCAGGACAGGCTCTTGCATGTGCGGACAGATAGCTGGACTTGTTAAAACGGAAGATACCTGTCAGGAGATAATCACTGGAATCTGCAATGATGCATATGAGCTGATGGGATTAGAACCAGTTAAAGCGAAACTAGCGTAACTGAAGTTTTTTCTGAGGAGATAGGTTATGGGAAAAATTGCTTTTTTATTTTCTGGTCAGGGAAGTCAGTATCCTGGAATGGCCAAGGACTTATATGAGAATATCCAGGAAGTTCACGACTTTTTTGGTGTGGCTGAGTCAATAAGACCTGGAACAATAATTCAGATGCTAAGGGGAACAGAGGAAGACCTTAAAAAGACTGAGAATACTCAGCCTTGTCTTTTCCTTGCTGATATAGCAGGCTCTCTTGCACTAGAAAGTGCTGGAATTCATCCAGATGTGGTTGCAGGCTTTTCTCTTGGGGAAGTTGTTGGAATGGCTGTATCCGGTGGCCTTTCTAATGTAAGTGCCTTTAAGCTTGTATGTAAAAGAGCGCAGTTTATGCAGAAAGCTTCAGAAGAAGTAAAGGGAAGCATGGTGGCAGTCATTGGAATGGACAGAGATGAGCTGGTAGAGATGTGCGAGAAATCTAAGGTTTATCCAGTAAACTTTAACTGTCCAGGACAGATTGTCGTATCAGGCGAAGAAAAGAACATGGATAAGTTCAAGAAAAAGCTTGAGAAAAACAAAGTCAGATTTGTTGATCTTAGCGTCAGCGGATCCTTCCATACGCCCTATATGCAGGAAGCTTCTGAGCTTTTAAGAGATGAGATAAAGAGCAATAGCGTCTATAAGTTCAAGGCAACTGATAAGCCTCTTTATGCCAATAAGACAGCAAGACCATATCCACAAAAGCCGGATGAAATGATTGATCTTTTGTCTGATCAGGTTTCAAACAGCGTAAAGTGGGAGGATACACTTCTTAACATGTCCAGAAGCGGCGTTGATACCTTTATCGAATGTGGCCCTGGAAGAACACTTTCAGGCTTTGTAAAAAAAACTATTCCGGGAGCAAAGATTTATAACATCTGTGATATGGCTTCACTTGAAAAGATAAAATCAGAGCTTTCACAGAAAGATGAAATGTTAGAGGAAAAAGATAAGGAGCAGACCTATGCTTAATGGAAAAACTGCTGTTGTTACAGGCGGAAGTAGAGGTATAGGCAGGGCTATTTCTTTTAAGCTTGCCAGGAGCGGAGCTAATATCGCAGTTGTAGCTACCAGAGAGACTAAGGAAGCAAAAGAAACCATAGAAAAGCTAAAGGAACTCGGCGTAGATGCAAGACTCTATATCTGTGACATCAAGAATACTGATGAAGTGGCTTCTGCTTGTGAAGAGATACTAGCTGACTTTGGACAGGTTGATGTTCTCGTTAACAACGCCGGTATTACAAGAGATAACATTTTGCCGTCGCTATCTACCATGGATATCGATGATGTTATAGATGTAAACCTCAAGGGCACCATGTATGTGACCAAGGCTTTTATCAGGCAGTTTGTCAGGAAAAGGTCTGGAAGCATCATAAATATCAGTTCTGTGGTTGGCCTTATGGGAAATAAGGGACAGACTAATTATTCCGCATCTAAGGCTGGAATCATCGGTTTTACCAAATCTGTAGCAAGAGAATATGGTAAAAAGAATATTAGATGTAATGCTGTAGCACCGGGCTATATAGCGACTGACATGACAGGGGCACTTTCTGATGAACAGAGAGATATGATAAGGACTCAGATACCTCTTGGAACACTTGGAGATCCGGAAAATGTGGCAGATCTCGTTTTGTTCCTGGCATCTGATGCATCTTCCTATATCACTGGGGAAGTTATTAAAGTAGATGGCGGAATGTATGTGTGAGTCAGATTATATGAGTGTTACACAACAGTAATACAAGGAGAGATGAATGAAAAGAGTAGTAGTTACAGGCTTGGGGGTTATTACACCTGTAGGAAATGATGTAGAAACCTTCTGGGATAGCTTAACAAGCGGCAAGTGCGGAATTGGCAAGATTGAGCGCTTTGATGCATCAAGGCTCAAAGTCAGCTTAGATGCTGAGGTCAAAGACTTTGAACCAAAGAAATATTATGAAACAGTTCAGGAAATAAGAAAGTCAGATCTTTTCATGCAATATGCCATGGGAGCAGCAAGGCAGGCTGTGGATCAGAGCGGTATCCTTAATGCTGACCTTGATAAGGAGCGCTTTGGAGTTTATGTAGGAACTGGAATAGGCGGAATCAATACGACTATCAGAGAGACTAATAAACTAACAGAAAAAGGTCCGGATTTTGTATCACCATTTTTTGTACCTATGATGATCAGTAATATGGCTGCAGGCGCCATATCAATTAAATTCGAAGCAAAAGGCCCGACACTTCCTGTTGTGACGGCCTGTGCCACATCAACCCATACAATTGGAGAAGCTTACAGAGCGATCAAACACGGCTATGCGGATGTGATAATTGCAGGAGGCGCTGAAGCATCGATTAATGAACTTTCCATGGCAGGCTTTGTAAACTGTCAGGCTTTGAATCTCTCTGAGGATCCTGACGAGGGAAGTTTACCTTTTGATAAGAGGAGAGGCGGTTTCGTTATGGGTGAGGGAGCTGGAATGTTGATCCTGGAAGAATACGAGCACGCCAAAAAGCGCGGAGCCAAGATTCTGGCAGAGGTTACGGGCTACGGTAATACTTCTGATGCTTATCACATTACAGCCCCTGACCCAGAGGGAAGCGGCGCAATAAGGGCTATTAAGAGTGCGGCTACTGAATCTGGCATAGGTGAAGATGACAATCTATACATCAATGCTCATGGTACCGGAACTCATCTAAACGATGCCATGGAGACTAAGGCAATCAAGGCTGTATTTGGGGAGAGGGCTTACGATATTCATATTAGTTCTACTAAATCTATGACAGGACATATGATGGGGGCGACTGGTGCTGTAGAAGCAATCGCATCTGTCCTTGCTCTTCAAAACGGAATTGTTCCACCAACTATCAACTATAAGGAAAAAGACGAAGAGTGTGACCTTGACTATACTCCTAACAAGGCACTGGCTACTGACCTTAAGTATGCAATGAGCACGTCACTTGGTTTTGGTGGTCACAACGCCTGCATTGCATTTAAGAAATATGAGGAAAAGAAATGACAAATACTCTTAAAGACTACGTTGATGTATTCAGAGATTTAGGTCTGACGGAATTATCTGTTGAGGATGAAGGCATAAAGCTTGTACTTAAGAAAAATATAGTTGCTGTGGCAGAGCCTGCAAGCATAAATGTATCTGTGCCTAAGGCTGATACTCCAAAAGAAAATAAAGCCATAGGAACTGAGGTAAAAGCTCCGCTCCTTGGTGTGTTTTATTCAGAAGTAAATGGTAAGACTCTTAAGGTCGGAGACATGGTCAAAAAAGGTGATGTCCTTTGTAGTATTGAAGCCATGAAGATGATGAATGAAGTGAAGGCTCCAGTAGATGGAAAAGTTACAAACATAAATGCAAAAGAAGGCGATCTTGTGGAATTTGGTCAGGTTCTTTTTGCGATTGGAGAAAAGAGCGATGAATAAAGAAGAAATTAAGCAGATTCTTCCTCATAGAGAACCTATGCTGCTGGTAGATGAAGTAGTTCTAAATGATGATGGAACAGCCACAGGCTATTATCATGTCAGGGGAGATGAGTTCTTTTTACAGGGGCATTTTCCGGATAATCCGATTGTTCCCGGAGTGATCCAGTGCGAGATGATGGCGCAATCCGCTTGTGTTCTTTTTGCTGACAAGATGAATGAGCCAGGTATTATACCTGTATACACTGGACTTGATAAAGTCAGATTCAGGGGAATGATCAAACCTTCAGATACAATCCGTATCGATGTAGAGCTTAAGCGTAGCAGCCATCCGCTATATCTTTTGCATGGAGAAGTATCTGTAGATGGCAGGAAATGCATGGGCGGCGATTTTTCTTTTGCCCTGACTAAGGCAGAGTAGGTAGTGCAGTATAAGTCTTTTGTTTGTTATACAGACGGAGGTGGTAATGTGTTTGAAAAAATACTGATCGCTAATAGAGGAGAAGTAGCTGTACGAATCATCAGAGCCTGCAAGGAAATGGGCATAGTGACTGTTGCGGTATACTCAGAAGCTGACAGAGATGCTCTTCATGTTGATATGGCTGATGAGAGCTACTGCATAGGTGGGCCTCTTCTCAAGGACAGCTATCTTAATATGGATGCCATTATTACAGTTGCTTTGCGAACCAGAGCTGCAGCTATTCATCCGGGCTATGGCATGCTATCAGAGAATCCTGAATTTGCCAGAAGATGTGAGGAAAATCATATTACTCTCATTAGTCCCGGCTCGGAAGTTATGGAGAAAATGGGACAAAAAGAGTTAGCAAGAAAGCTGGCTACTTCGGCAGGAGTTCCTGTTACACCTGGAAGTGACATTTTGGAAAATGTAGAAGCAGCGTTTATGGCAGCTTCTGAAATTGGCTATCCGGTTATATTAAAAGCCAGAGCAGGTGGCGGCGGAAAAGGAATTCGCATTGTAAGATCAGAGGATGAGCTTGAAACGGCCTTTGACCAGGTCCAAAAAGAAGCCAGAAGTTCTTTTAACGACGATGCCATTTTCATGGAAAAATACCTTGAAAATGTTAAGCATGTTGAGGTTCAGATACTGGGAGATGTCAAAGGTAGGATCATAGTTCTTGGAGACAGGGACTGCTCAGTACAGCGCAAGAACCAAAAGCTCATAGAAGAATGCCCAGCTCCTGTGTTATCAGATGAACTCCGCCTTCAGATGTATGAGGCTTCTGTAAGACTCGCAAAAGAAGTGGGCTATGTGACAGTTGGAACGATCGAGTACCTTGTTAAAGGCAATTCTTTTTACTTCATGGAAATGAACACAAGGCTGCAGGTTGAACATTCCGTTACAGAGATGGTTTCCGGAGTGGACATAGTTGAGTGGCAGATAAGGACAGCTGCCGGAGTAGAGATCGATTTTGAACAGAAGGACATAGCTATCAGTAAGCATGCTATAGAGTGCAGGATCTGCGCTGAGAATTCCCAGAGTTTTGCACCATCAACTGGGAAGGTTGAAATGCTCCATGTTCCTGGAGGCGTCGATGTGAGGTTTGATTCAGCTCTTTATACCAATTATGTCGTAACACCTTTCTACGATTCAATGCTGGGCAAACTCATAGTATGCGCAAACTCAAGGGATGGCGCTATCAGGAAGATGAAGAGCGCCCTTTCAGAATTTGTGCTTGTTGGAGTTGATAACAACAGGGAAATGCACATGAAATTTATGAATAATAACAGATTTATCGTAGGTAACTATGATACGACGATCTGTCAGAAGGTTTTATAAAATGGACATAAAAAAGCTTTTTCTTAAGGCGGACAATGAACTTGAGAGTAGCGAAAAGAGAATAAGAAGTAGGAAGATCACCTGCAAAAAGTGCCAGAATACATCGTCTGTCAAAAAGATAAGGAAAAATTACTTTGTCTGTCCTGAGTGCGGATACTACTTTCCGGTAAGGGCAAGGCGCAGGATCCTGATGCTGACTGATAACAGAAGCTTTATAGAGCATGACAGGGATATGGTATCAAGGAATATTCTTGATTTTCCAGAGTATGAAGAAAAACTTGCTGCTGCCAAAGATAAGAGCCGTGAAAATGAAGGAGTTATCACCGGAGTAGCTCATATTGGAGGACATAAGACCTGTATCTTTGCTATGGATGGCAATTTCATGATGGGCTCTATGGGCGCAGTTGTAGGGGAGAAGATAACAAGGGTCTTTGAGTATGCTACGACGCAGTCTCTTCCTGTTATTGGCGTTACTGTTTCCGGCGGAGCCAGAATGCAGGAGGGAATGATCTCTCTTATGCAAATGTCCAAGGTTTCAGCCGCTGTAAAAAGACATAGTGATAAAGGCGGGCTATATATAGTTCTTTTAACTAATCCAACAACTGGAGGAGTTGATGCAAGCTTTGCCATGCTGGGAGATATTACCCTGGCTGAGCCTGGAGCGAGAGTTGGCTTTGCAGGGCCAAGAGTAGTTGAGAAAACCTTGAAAACCGCACTTCCTGAAGGTTTTCAGAAGGCTGAGAGAGTTATGGAATGCGGCTTTATTGATGCTATTGTTCCAAGGCATGAGCAAAAAGACTATCTGGAAAGACTGCTACGACTTCATGAAGCATCAAGAGAAGTAAGTATGTGAATTAAGAGATTTGTTGAGCGGGCGTAAATTATGATGACTGATATAGAGATTGTAAGAGCTGCCAGATCTGAAAAAAGGAAAACTGCCAGAGATTATATTGATGGATGTTTTACTGATTTAACGGAGTTTAGCGGCGATAGATTGTATGGAGATGATAGAGCAATCATCGGTGGCATCGGGCTACTTCAGGATATACCTGTTACTATCATTGGAATTGAAAAAGGCAAGAACACCGAGGATCGCATACTTCATAATTTTGGAAGTGCACATCCTGAAGGCTATAGAAAGGCCTTAAGGCTCATGAAGCAGGCTGAGAAGTTTCATAGGCCAGTTATATGCTTTGTAGATACTGCCGGTGCATTTCCTGATGTGGAATCGGAAGAACGAGGCCAGGGAAGGGCTATTGCGGAGAATCTGTATGAGATGTCAACCTTAAAGACACCTGTTCTTTCTATAATTATAGGCGAAGGCGGAAGTGGAGGCGCGCTTGCTCTTAGCCATGCTGACAGAGTATGGATGCTGGAAGATGCCTATTATAGCGTCGTTTCTCCTGAGAGCTGCTCGAACATTCTGTGGAAGACTCTTGATAAAGCAGATGTGGCAGCAAGGGCTCTGGGACTGACTGCAGATAAATTATATTCTCTTGGAATTATTGACAGAATCTGTAAGGATAAAGCTTTACAGGAATTTGCAGCTGATATATATGGGCAGATAAAAGAACTTATGAGTGTTCCAACAGACAGACTTCTGGATGAGAGATACAAGAAGTTCAGAAGCATAGGATATATCTGATCTAAAATAAAAATATAAAATGGTGGGTATGGATATGCCTGGATTATATACAAATTTCTATAAAGAAAAGCTGGATGATAAAGGTAATATAGAAGGCGTTGATTTTTTATATGATGAAAGCTTTAATTTTGCTTACGATGTAGTTGATAAATACGCAGAAACAGAGCCGGATAAGCTTGCTCTTGTTCATAAGAGTACTGATGGAGTGGTTACAAGGTTTTCTTTTGCTGACCTTAAGAGACTTTCTGATAAAACAGCAAATATGCTGTCTAAGCTAGGAATCACAAAAGGCGACAGTGTAATGCTTCTGCTTAAAAGAAGATATGAATTCTGGATCAGCATTCTTGCGCTTCATAAGATTGGTGCGGTGGCTATTCCCACATCTCATATGGTGTCTTCCGAGGATATTGAGGAAAGAGTAAAGATTTCCGGTTGTAAAGCTGTGATCTGTGTTAATGCTGAGCAT
>JAEEGJ010008539.1_pt1 | contig 28157 bp, 21 predicted proteins | sample 8958761 | NCBI WGS metagenome assembly JAEEGJ01 (sample SAMN16246546, study PRJNA631951) | gut metagenome | biome: gut microbiome; feature: rumen; material: RS-attached | host: Bos | place: Iran: Karaj | collected 2018-10
GAATATGAAGACCCTTTTAAGGGTAGCACGTGATACGACCGCCCATTTATGGGCGGCTACGGGCCAAAGGCAATAAGGCTTGAACGAATGTGAAAGCCAGCGCCTTGAGGCGCTGGCCGGTAACAGAGGCTTATAGCCTCAGAGCAAACCACCCGTTAGACGGGTGGTTCTGATTTTTGGGCTTTCTTTTTTGAAGCAAATATCCGGGTGTTATAATTATCTTGTTTAAGGGCGATTTCTCTTGGTACAGAAAATAAACAGCATAACGCACCAATTGCTAAGGCGGATACAAAAAAGTGATAAGAAAAGCAGAACCAAAAGACATATCCAGAATTGCCGAGATTCTGGTGTTTACAAAAAGAATAAAGTACCGGTCGATCTTTCATAACGATGAGTACTCTTTTAACGGGCTGCAGGTAATTAAGGTCGCCGATGAATTCAAGGATCCTAAGCTCCTCGATAAAGTCTGGGTATACGATGACGGTATAGTTAAGGGAATGATCCATCTGGAGGGAAAAGAGATTGCAGAATTATATGTAGATTACTTTTTCTGGAAAGAGGGCATCGGATCCAAGCTGGTAGAATTTGCAAAAGAAAAGTTTGATGCCAAGTACGTATGGACTCTGGAGAAGAACGAAGATGCCATCCGTTTTTACGAGGCGCATGGCTTTAAGCTTAACGGGAAAAGACATTTAGAAGAAGGCACACCTGAATATATCGTGATGTTGGAGACTGATTGATAATGTGGTTTAAGATACATCCTTGGGTATTTCCTGCCATACTCGGCGGCATCGGGATCTTTTATCTGGTGTTGAATATTGGTGCGGACTTAACTTCTCGAAAACTTCAGAAGGAAGGGCAGGATCGTCATGTGTCCGGGATTCCGTTCCTGGGTGGGATACATCTTCTTATCGCAGGTCTGATTTCGCCGTGCAAGTGGCTTGCTTTGTTATGTGTTCTGGATTTTACCTTCTGGGAATTCCTTTATGTTGTTTTTATTTACAGAGGAAATGATAAGTCTAAAGACAACCAAAATCAGTAATCTGTTTATTAGAAGTCCGGACGCTGTTATCAATAGACCTTTACCCGGATAGAATAATTATCTTGTTTGAGGTAGTGTAGTATACAAATATATATTTTCAGCAAAGATCAGGAGATACCCTTTGAAAAAGATACTGTCGAGTCTGTTATGCTTTGTTCTTGTCTGTTCAACCGTTGTTTCATGCAGCGGTAAGAAGCCTTCGGATACAACTTTGCCGGCGACCTCCGTGTCTGCTGAAACAAGCACGGCCATTACGGATGAAACATCCGCGGAAACAAGCGGAACTGAAGCGCCTGCCAAATGGTTTACTTTTAATCTTAAGATCTCATCGTCGTTCATGCTTGATGTATACGGCAAGGATAAGTGCGATGCGTGGTCCAGTCTGATCGATGCTGTTATGGCGGGCAAGGATACCTTCTCCTGCGTCGATAAACATACATATCTTTGGATGATGAATGAATTTCCTGACAAATACTTTCCGGTTCTTCACAGCATAGTCAAAACGCCGGATAACTATCTTGATATCGAGGTCAACGGCACGGCCCCCATCGAATATAAAGTATCCAAGGAGGAGGCTGCCCGCATGATCGCGGAGTTCAAGCAGCTTGTCGAGGATATCATTAACGGGGCGGTAAAGCCTGAATATAATGATTTCGAGAAGGCACTGACGCTTTATAACTATTTCGCGACCACATACACATATGATTACGATACGGCAAGACTGGTAGAAAGCAAACCGTCCAAGGCCAACTACACCTCCTCATACCGTCTTTTGACAACTAAGACAGGGATCTGCAGCGAGCTCGCCAAGGCATATTCATATCTGCTCATGCAGTTCGGAGTTGATGCAACCACGGTTACTGAGGGCAAGCATGAATGGTCCCTGATAAAGCTTGGCGGCAAGTATTACCATGTCGATCCTACTTGGGCAATTAACGACTGGTATGGACTCTCGTATTTTCTTATGACTGATGAGCAGCGAAATAGTCAGGGCGGATATAAAAAGAAAGACTTCGTATATGTCGGAGAATACTTTCCGGATAACAAACCTGTTTATCCTGCGAATGATGATTCATTTAGTTCCATGTGGAACAGTCATGTAACCTCATTTGATACCAAGACCAAGATCATGAAATACACGAAACTTGACGAAAACGGCAATGAGGTAAGCGGAACTTACGACTACAGCGCATTCTGTAAATGAGTTTCTGATCATCATGCAGTTGTTCTTGCAGTATCTCATTACGTAATTTAAAGCGGTTTTCTCGGTGTATTTGAGTTCGATCTGGAAGACCTCGTTGTGGCCGATCCTGGCGCCCACAATGCCGAACAGTCCTTCAGCGATAAGGACGAGTGCCGTGGCGATATCGGGTGGTTATATGCGACCCGACCATATATAATTATTTAAAATCTTAAGAAAAGGCGGGTTGATCTATGAAACTGAAACGTTTACTGGCAGCTTTTATTACTGTTGCCCTGGCAGTCTCGGTTTTGCCTTCTAACGTACTGGCATCAGGATCCGAACAGGAACCTGAGGAAACGCAGACGGTCGTAACCTCTGAACCGGAGGAAAAAGAGACTGCGGCGCCTTCGGTTAAGGAAACGGAAAAACCTGCTGAGCCCGAGGAAAAAGAGCCTGCCGAGACAAAGGAGACTGAGCCTTCGGAAACGGAAGCCAGTGAGCCTTCTGAGTCCTCTGAAACAGAAGCATCAGAACCTGCCGGTCAGGAGGATAAAGCTCCTGCTGAAACCGGTAAAACTGAAACTGCAGAAGAGAAGGAAATCCCTTCTGAGACAGCTAAGAAACAGCCGAAAAAAGAAGTTATTACTGAAAAAAGCGGAAATCTCATTTATAGTTTTGATGATGAATCAAATAAGCTCACGATCAGCGGAACGGGACCCATAGGAAGCAGCGGATCTGATCTGGCACAGCCCTGGAGCAATTACAGTGACGTTGCTGAAACCATCGTGATCTGTAAAGGCATTACCATGATAGGAAATCGTGCGTTTTCCCTGTTTAAAAATGTCACTTCCGTTTCGATCCCGTCCGGTGTACAGTTCATCGGTGAGTATGCTTTTGACATGTGCACCAGCCTTAAGTCTGTTACGATACCTTCCAGTGTTATCGAAATTGAATCATATGCATTCAGAAACTGCAGCAGCCTTACGACCGTAAAGCTGACAAAAGGACTTGAGGCAATAGACCTCGGTGCCTTTGACGGATGCGTCAATCTTACGGATGTTGCCTTTCCGGCGACCCTTACAACTATCGGAAGATATGCATTCAGGCGCTGCAGCAGTCTAAAGAATGTCAATCTTCCCGCCAAGACCAGCATGGTAAGGGAGGCTGCTTTTCAATACTGCACCGGACTTACGAGTGTTTCGATCCCGGGCTGTCTTGATACGATCCCGGATAAGGCTTTCCAAGGATGCACGTCACTTAAGAGTGTCAAGATCTCACAAGGAGTAGTACGGATAGGGTACAGCGCTTTTGAAAACTGTGACAGTCTTACATCGATAGCTATCCCCTCAAGCGTTTTATATATCTTTGACTGGGCTTTCCAGAAATGTGACAACCTTAAGACCGTATCTTTGTCCATAGGTTTAGACAGTATCGGATACTATGCTTTTCAAGATTGCAAATCCCTTACTGACATAAAACTTCCGTATGGACTGAAGACTATCGGATCACGCGCGTTTTCCGGTTGTACCAGTCTTACGAGCATTACGATCCCGAACACAGTCATAGATCTCTATGTCTTTTTATTTGACGGCTGCACCAACTTAAAACAGATCAATGTTACGGAAGAATTGTACGATAAAAATAAAACTCTTACTTTTGACGGCACACCTGAAGATATGACGATTAATTTCCTGAAGGAGAATCCTCTCACAGTCAAGGGAAAGACGGCCAAGGTCAAATACAAAAAGGTCAAAAAGAAGACAAGAGCAGTCGCTGCTTCAAAAGTACTTACATTGACGAAAGGAACCGGTCCTTATCTGTACGCTAAGGTATCAGGCAATAAGAAGATCACCATTAACAGAAACAATGGTGTTGTGACTGTTAAGAAGAAGACCAAAAAAGGCACCTACAAGATCAAGGTCAAGGTCATGTCGACAGGCAATGCAACATACAAGTCATCTTCCTGGAAGACAGTGACGTTTAAGATCAAAGTCAAGTAATTCATGAAGAACCGGGCATTTGTCCGGTTCTTTGTTTTCGGATTCGAAATGCTTAATGAATTCCAGTAAAAGCTCGTGTCTTGGCTTTGCCATTTCACGGGCTTTTTCTGTGTTCAGCTCATCTTTCAGCAGAAGGAGTTTTTCGTGAAAGTGCTCGATGCCGCCTTCTAATGGTCTGCCGTGTTTGCCGCCGTATGCAAATGTTCTGGCTATTCCGATGGCGCCCATTGCATCGAGCCTGTCGGCATCCTGGACGATCTTTCCCTCAAGTGAATCAGGCTTTTTGCCACGGTTTTTACTGAATGAGACTGAGTTGATTATGCTTACGATAAATGCGATACGCTGATCTTCGATGCCGTGTTCTTTCATGAAAGAAACGGCATTTGCATTGTTTTCAGTGTTGAAAAGTTTGTGATCGTCTGCGTCATGGAGGAGAGCCGCGAGAGATACGGCTTCGATGTCACAGCCGGGTTCGGTTTCTGCGATCTTCATCGCATTCGAATATACGCGCAGGCTGTGCGCGAGATCGTGTCCGTCGGAGTTCTTTTCGAAAAGAACTTTTATGTATTCTTTTGCATCATTTATCAGGCGTTCGTTCATCTTGGATCTCCCAATGAATTGTAACATCAATTTCCGCAAAATTGGTCTGTGCAATACTGTTGATACATCTGCTTTCTATAATGGCCATAACAGCAACGGATTTATGAGAATGAGATTGCGAGGTTTGTTATGACACTTATCAGCGGTAAGCACTTGTGCAGGATCCTGATCACATTGAATGCCATCGTCTTATTTTGGATTGTCGGGGCACCGAAGATGTACATAAACGAATTCCATTTTCACAAGGCCAGGCTTCCCCAATATTATGAATTGACAGAAGTTTATATTCCCCGTGAGGACATGACTTTCAGAACTGTTGAAGGTGAGAACATCAGTGTTCCGGCGGGTTCAAGTATATACAGAAAGCTGGATAGCCATGGGTATCTCAATGCGCAGTTCGATGCGATTATGAATAATGAGCCAGAACCGGAAATGGATGGTTATTTCGAAATCCGTGTCGGAGAAAAGGGGCCAAAACTTGATGTGAACCGCGCTGTTTTTGATGACAGGGAAAAGTTTGAAGACATTTCCGGAGAAGTACGCAACGAGATCTATAACGATTACTGTGAGAAGAGGGCACAGGAGGACAAAGAATATCGTGATTATCTGTTCCGCCAGCACTTTTGGATTCTGTTTCCGCAGAACAGCACATACAAATACGTAAAAGCTCTGATCGCAGGTCTCATTGCGGCAGCCATCGGATTCTTCTTCTATAAGCTCAAAAAAGAAAGGTATCTGGGGTTAAACATAGCCTACTTTTTGATGACAGGGTTTAAGGTAGCAGTGCTGGTTTACGTACTGATGTTTCCGGCGACATGTGCATGATTTTTGTAAAATTTATCGGCACAAAAGAGACAGACAAGTATATAAAAGACGGCGTGTTTCCGCATGCCGGAGAAGCGCGAAAATTCTTGAAAAAAGTACTTGCATCAGACTTTTAGTGATGTTACAATCCCGACAGATGAAGGAAGTGCCTGTCCGACATCTGAACCAGAATTTATGGTTTAGATCGTCCAGCGCTTCTATTTTTTTGTCTGAAAATACGAAAGGAACAAGACACATGACTGCTATGTTGAGAAGACAGCTTAAAAGCCTCAGAGCACTGGTTAAACCGGCGTTTGGTTTACTCTGCTCATATGCCCCCTCGGCTTCTTTTGAGCTCAACCATTTTTATTCATACTGCAATAACAGCAACATCGGGCAGTCACTATGTGATTTGACTTTTGTTTAGGCACAAACATAAAGCAAAGCATTGCATGACCGCCTGGGAGAGATTAGACCGGGCGGTTTTTTATTCTCGCGAAACTTGACATCTTAACTCAAACATTCCCTCCTCATCTAAAGGCAGGATGCCTGACTGTTAATCAGAGAATGCAGGTTCGATTCCTGCGGAGGGAGCCACTAAAGAAGCATTTCAGGGACACAGGCACTCCCTGTAATACTTCTTGGGGCCGGGATGTTTTGCACGTCCTCTGCCCCTTTTCGGGAAGAAAGCTAATCCGGTGAAAGCGTCAGGCTGAAGCCCTGAAGAGTTTGGTCCGACACCAAATCTTCCCACCAAACCTGCATGGATCTATGGTGCAACGGAAGCACACCGGACCTTTAATCCGGGTATACGGGTTCAAATCCTGTTGGGTCCACCATTTCGGGGTGTCGTATAACGGCAGTATCCGTGGCCTGGGACCACGTGGCGAAGGTTCGACTCCTTCTACTCCGACCAGTATATCCTCGTGGCGGAATGGGCAGACGCAAACGGCTCAGACCCGTAAATCTCCCGGTTCGAATCCGGGCGGGGATACCAAAACTCCTGATACGGAAATGGCATACGGACTGAACTTAAAATTCGGAGGATGTGGGTTCGAATCCCACTCAGGAGACCAATTTAGCCTCGTAGCAGAATGGCATATGCGCTGCGCTAAGAACGCAGGACTTGTGCGGGTTCGACTCCCGCCGGGGCTACCAAACATCCGCATAGCACAAGAGGACAGTGCACCGGTCTTCTAAACCGGGTATCGGATTTCGAATCTTCGTGCGGATACCATGTCTGAATGGTGCAACTGGCAGACACGGCTGATTCAAGATCAGCAGACTCAGGGTTCGAACCCCTGTTCAGACACCAACATGTGGTCATTAGTGTAACGGCAGCACGGCAGTTTGTGGCACTGCAGGCACGGGTCTGACTCCCGTATTTCCACCCAATATCCCGGTGTAAACCGTTAAAGAGGCGGGGCGGACTGTAAATCCGTCGTCAAAGGACTCTAGTGGGAGCGTTACCCTCGGCCGGGACCAAAAAGATCGTATAAGTTAACGGACAAACTATCCGGCTACGAACCGGACAATCCCCGTTCAAATCGGAGTACGATCGCCAATACGCCGTGTTATCTTAGCGGGGAGGAGGGTCGGTCCTGAAAACCGTTGTGTGTAAAAAGCACTGGGAGTTCAAATCTTGGTACCGGCGCCATTGCGTTTCTAACGAAAACAGCGCATAGTCTTAGTATGTTGATCCATCCTATACAGCCTGTTTTTGATAAGGATTCCAGGGTTTTGATCCTGGGAAGTTTTCCGTCGGTGAAATCCAGGGAAGAGGGATTCTTTTACGGGCATCCGCAGAACCGCTTCTGGAAGGTCACTGCACGCGTTTGCGGCGATGAGATGCCTCAGAGTATTAGTGAGAAGAAAGCGTTCCTTCTGCGCAATCACATAGCGCTGTGGGACGTTATCGGTTCGTGTGACATCGAGGGTTCTTCAGATGCGAGCATCAGGAACGTGACCGTGAATGACATTGATCTGATACTGAAGACTGCTGACATTAAGGCGGTTTTCCTGAACGGCAAAAAGGCATTCAGCCTGTATCAGAAATACATGTATCCGGTTGTTAAGCGCGAGGGTATCTGCCTGCCTTCAACAAGTCCCGCAAACGCGGCGTGGAGCGTTGAGAAGCTGACAGGGGAGTGGAAAAAGATACTGCTCTGATGATGTATAATTCTATGCATGGAAAAGAAAAAGCTTCTTACATTAACGGATAAGATTAGTTATGTGCTGCTTACGATCGGAGCATGCATCTTCATGACCGGCGAAGGTCTGATAAGCAATCCCGATCACGACAGTTTTTTTCTCATAGACTTAGGAAGATATATCGTAAATAACAGGGCGCTTCCCAAGACCGCGTACTGGCTCATAAACAAGGATCTGCCGACTGTGGTCCAGCAGTGGATGTGCGACGTTTCAAACTATCTGGCATACGCTGCAGGCGGATATACGGGCCTTGTGGTACTGGGGATCTTATTTGACCTGATACTTCTCGTCTGCATGTTCATATACTGCCGTGAGGTCTTTAAGCGAAGCATTGCCGCGGTTGCCGCAACGATTCTTTTGTGGATGTCATTGGGTGAATTCACGAGCACGAGGCCGTTTTCGATAACGATCTCCGTGGCGCTTCTTGAACTTACTCTGCTGCACAGGTTCTTTTCGAAGGAAACGCATACAAAAAAAGAAACAATTAAGTTCTTTGTTCTTATAGCAGTCCTGTTTATCTTCCAGGTAAACTGGCAGGCGTCAAATATACTGTTTCCGGTATTCTGGCTGCTCTGTTATGTACCCGTGATAAAAGACGGAAAATTCCGCATCAACCTTTATGCGGCAGGTGCCATCGGCATCGGGCTTTTGAGTTCACTCTTAAGTCCCAACGGGATCAACGGTCCTTTGTATCTGCTCTATTCCAAAGGCTCGCTTAAAGGTTTCAATATCTACGAATGCAGACCGCCGGAAATACAGTCGGTCTTTGCTATCATGATCGCCGTCTTGATCGCGCTCCTCACATATGCCGCGGTAAAGCGCAAGCTTACGTCTGCGCAGTTCCTTTTGGCTGCAGGATGCATCTTCATGTCAGTGCAATACCTGCGCTGCTGCTGGACGCTGGTACTTCCGCTTGCGCAGCTCCTGGAAAGCTTTGAGTATTTCGGAAAGAAGGAGAGGATCGTCAGATGGGCACTCGTCGCGGCGGGCCTTGCTTCCGTGCTGATGATCTTCAGATACTTTGATGAATTGTCTGATGACAGGCAGAAGATGATCGACTGCGTACCCGCGCCTGACAAGGTCACGCTCTACACTGATTTCAATTCCGGTGCATATTTCCTGATAGACAACTACAAGATCTATTTCGATGCGAGGCCGGAGCTCTACCACAAGTACATAGCAGGCGACAAAGCCTTTACACAGGAGGCTCTGGATGCCTGGACCGGTGACATCGATTATGAGAAATTCATAGCGAAATACGGATTCGACTGGTTTGCCGTCTCGAACAACAGCAAGATGGAGCTTTATCTTGAATCCGATCCTGATTATGAGTTTGTTTTCGATAATGAGGATGACGGGATCTCCATATATAGGAGAGTGCCGTCTTAAGGCTTTTTCTTATACGTCAGAAGGAACTTAAGATGCCTCCAGCCGTCGTGCATGCTGTTTAAGTGGGACGGGCCGCTTCTGCCGTCTTTTTTCAGTGTCGTCGGGACCTGAGTGATCTTAAGGCCTTTGAGCTCGGCTTTAACGATCATCTCGGAGGCGTATTCCATCCCGGTTGTCTCAAGACCGAGCGCGAGAATTGCTTCCCTGTCATAGCCGCGCAGACCGCAGTGGAAGTCTTTTATCCTGCTGTGAAAACGTGTGCGGCCGACAAAGGAAAGAAAGGGGTTTCCGATGTATCTGTGGCTCCAGGGCATCGCGCCCTTTTCGATGCCGCCTTCAAAGCGGTTGCCAATGACGAGTTCGTATCCTTCGCGGAGCTTTTCGAGGAACGGCATGAGATCATGAAGATCATAGCTGTCATCGGCATCGCCCATGATGACGTATTTTCCTTTTGCTTCCCTGCATCCCGTGATGAGCGCGCTGCCGTAGCCTCTGACGGGTGCGCTGACGACACGTGCGCCCTCGGCTTCTGCTATTTGCGCAGAGCCGTCCGTGCTCCCGTTGTCGGAGACAAGGACTTCTCCGTCAATGTTGTTTTCGCTCAGGAACGATCTTGCTTTCCGGATGCAGACGGCTAGTGTTTCAGCCTCGTTGAGGCAGGGGATCAATACAGTGAGTTCCATTATTTTCCGTAACGCACCTTTTCGTATTCCTGCCTGAGTTCAGGGAAATCCGCATCGCCGTTTGCGGTGAGGACTTTTTCGATCTGACCGGGCGTTGACGAAGCATGGACCGGAAGGCCCTTTTTCATTGCGCGGTTGGTCTTCTCATAGAACTGTTTTCGTATGCGCCGTTCATAACCCTTGCCGAAGTCGCGCCTCTTTGAGAAAAATGACGTCTTTTCGGGCTTTATCTCTTCGATCGTGTCGACGATGTTTCCGTCATTAGAAGTTTCTTTACTCTTGCCGTATCTGGGCGCGTTGAGGATGAGGAGACGGAGCGTGTTGAGAACCATTAGCACAAATACGATAAGGATCAGGATGGCGATTATTATGGTGAGCACGCGGAACCAGGCCTCGTCCTTGATCGGACCGTCAAGCAGGTACAGTTCCTCGTCATTGCCTTTGGCGCTTTCGGTTTCCTGGAAGAACGAGCTGAACAGATCGAGGAGCCAGAGGATAAATTTAATGATCGCGGGGATTATCGCAAGCAGGCCTTCCTTAATCAGATCAGAGAGCACGGATACGGGGATGAACTTGAGGATAACGAGAGAGACCGCAAAGATACCGATGAGAGCCAGCGCAGTCAGGTTGTTCTGCCTCTTAAGGTATTTAACGGGCCTCGAGGATCTTCTGATCGAGTGGTAGTACTTCGCGTCGAATACCGCGATCTGGCGCATTACGAGGAACAGGACCGCGATCACGATCGTGTTCATGATGAGGTTCTCGAAAAGTTCCGTGCGGTGGCCCATCATGACGTAGAAGATGCCGCAGATCGGGAAGATGCAAGCAGGGAAAGCGACTATGTGTGAGCTGCTCGGCGAGAATGTCGGATTAAGACGGTAACTGTATGAAAAGGCCGTGTAGACTAATATGATCACGCCGAGATAGAACATGTTGGCCTTGCCGTCACCAAAGCCGGTAAACGGGATAAGTACCATCGCGAAGAAGAAGATCACCGAAGATGCTATGTGAAGCAGGAAGCACGGCAGAAGTTTCGGCCATTTCCTTCTGATATAGGTGTGTGCCGCCGTAAGGATCAGCGTAAGATACTGCGGATATGCAGTGATCGTGATGTATTCGCTGAAGCCTTTGATCGCCATTACGACAGACAAAAGAGATATCGATATAATTAGCGACATTAATACTTCGGCGAAAAAGTTTTCGCGTATCTGCTGCTTGTCCGCATCAGGGCTGCGCTGGACGAAACGGGTGGAATTGATGTCGCGCATGTCTTCAGTCATAGCCGACAGCCTCCCATCTCATGTATGAATCAGCGATCTCGGGCTCGGGATTCACCTCGGGCGTTGTGCGGTAGCAGGGCATCAGCCAGAGCAAGGAATGCCTCAAAGACTTTATTTCAGTAAGATACATGCGGAAACTGTCGCTGAACTGGGGCGAGATCACAAGGATGAAATCGCTCTGGTCAGTGGAGCTTATGTACTTTTCCAATATCTCGGCGAAAGGTATTACGGGAGTCTTTAGGTCGATCCCCGCGAGCATCATGCCGCGCTTATCGACCGCAGAAGCGCCCGGATCGATCTCAGAGATCACGGGCTGTCCAGTAAGGATATCGATGCCGTTCGTGAAGACGGATGCGGGAATGCCGAGTCTTGCAAGTTCCAGCAGGTATGTGTAGGTAAGGGCGATCGACTTTTCGAGAAGTGATGTGGAGCCTTTGGGATTATAGTTTTCGAGGTTCAAAAAGATGTGGACTTTCTGGGCGCATGTCGAAGCGTTCTGGTTGACCATGAGTTCGCCGGTCTTGGCGCTTGCCTTCCAGTTGATGCTCTTCATCGGGTCGCCCGGACCGTATTCGCGGATGCCAGCGAGCGAGAAAGGATCCGTAAGGAGCGTGCGGCGGCACTGAAGCTCGCTCAGAGTAACGGATACGAGGATCTCCATGATGTTTGCCTTAAGGATCTCGGGCAGGACGACGAGGTGTGAACTGTTGTCGAATTCCCTGGAGAAACGCTCGACAAGGAAAAGGTCTGATGTAGTGATTCCGACTCTCGGAAACACATAGTAGCCGCGCTTGCTGCACTTGGCCTTGATGCGGCGGGTGTGCTTGGAAAAAGCCTTCATTGTGAGCATGTCTTCACGGTAGATGAAGTCTGACGTGGTCGCGTTTTCCATGTCGTAGAACTTGATCTCACGGGGCGTTTCAAACTTGAGGATGATGAACGGGAGCGGAAGCTTCTTTCTGTTCTCGACCACTTCGATCAGCTCGATGTTCTCGCCGTAGTCTGCGACATTCTTAGAGAAGTCGACTTTAAGGCTGAGATTATCGAGCGCATGCAGACGGTAATAGAGGATCTCCCCTAAAAACACTGCAAGAAGTATTCCGACGAGTACAAATATTTCCATTTAGCTTAAGTTATCTGCTGAAGTCTTCAGTGGGGCACGGAACCTGATCGAGGATCTTCGTGATGAGTTCTTCCGCCACGTCGCGCTTTGAGTAGAACTTGCCGTCCTTTGATACTGCACGCTGCAGACGGACCGTCAGACGGTGTGCGAGAACGGGCACTGCAAGTGCTTTGAAGTCATCGGGGATGCAGTTGCTGCGGTCGCGTACGAAAGCCCTTGCCTTGGCTGCCGCAACGAATGCGAGGAGAGCACGTGGACTTGCGCCAACGGCGATGTCTGAAGATTCCCTTGTGGCTTCAACGATCTTTGCGGCATAGTCGTAAAGAATGTCTGACACGAAGATGTTCCTGACCTGCTCCTGCATCGAAGCGAGCTCTTCTTTGGTGGTGACCGGAGCGAGCGTGTCGAGCGGGTCTTCTGTCGCGAATCTTTTGAGGATGTCTATGCTCTCATCGTGAGTCGGATAGTTCATCTTTATCATCATGAGGAAACGGTCGAGCTGCGCCTCGGGAAGCGGGAACGTGCCCTGGGATTCGACCGGGTTCTGCGTGGCGATTACGAGGAACGGAGGTTCGAGCTTTCTGGTGTCGCCGTCAACTGTGACCTGCTTTTCCTCCATGCACTCGAGAAGGCTCGACTGCGTTCTTGCGGTAGCTCTGTTGATCTCGTCCGCGAGAAGGATGTTTGTGAAAAGAGGGCCCTTGCGGAATACGAACGCGTTGGCCTGGCGGTCGAAGAAGTTGATGCCCGTAAGGTCAGAGGGAAGAAGGTCGATCGTGAACTGCACGCGCTTGAAATCAAGGTCCAAAGACTGTGCAAGGGCCTTTGCCGTCTTTGTCTTTCCTGTGCCGGGAACGTCCTCTAACAGCACGTGTCCGCCGACCAGAAGTGATATCAGCAGGAGTTCTATCTGATCGTCTTTTCCCACGATGACCTTGTTGACGTTTTCGAGGATCTTTGCAGAGAATGAGTTCATAAATCAACCTTTCCGGCACCCTTAAAGCAGGGTGTGCTCTAATTGCAATCTGATTCAATTATACATTTTTGAAGAATGTATAATAGGGAGTAATAATTCACTCAAGCAGGTCTAACTCATGATATATGTAATCTCAGATCTTCACGGATATCCGCTGGAAAAGTTCCAAAAGCTTCTGGAACTGGCGGGTTTCGGCAAGAGTGATTTTCTGTACATACTGGGCGATGTTGTTGACCGAAACGGTGACGGCGGTGCCGCGATGCTGAACTGGCTGATGTATCAGGACAACATCCAGCTGATCCTGGGCAACCACGAGGCTGCGCTTCTTTCATGTTCTTTTGTTTTCGATGAGATCACTCAAGAGAGCATTGAAGATCTGACTGCCGAAAAGATAGACTTCCTGACCAGGTATCAGTCAGACGGCGGCGACGTTACCCTGAAGGCCATGCAGGCTCTTCCGAAGGACACGCAGCAGGACATCCTGGATTATCTGCGCGACTGTCCCGTTTACGAAACGGTAAGCGCTGGAGGCCGTGATTTCATTCTCGTTCATGCCGGACTGGATAACTTTGATCCTAAAAAACGCATCGAGGACTACACGAAGGATGAGCTCATGTGGAAGTCTCCGAAGCTTGGAGATGCCTACTACACAAAGGACGTGACGGTTTTCGGGCACAAGCCGACGAAGTCTTTCGGGAAGAAATTCAAGGGACAGATAGTTTATACGGATACCTGGATCGACATCGATGTGGGAGCGGCTTACGGAGAAGAGCCCGTTCTCCTGAGACTTGATGACATGAAAGAGTTCAGGTCTGCATTGAACAGCGCCGGTTTTTAAGCTATTCTATATTATCTTTGTTTTAATTAAAGGGGCCAATCTTCGTGTCGTCCAGGAACAGTCTGTCCACCAAGATAATCCTGATGGTGGAATGCATTCTGCTTATCTCAAGCATCCTGTTCTGCTCTGTTTCCTTATACAGGGCAAGGGTCGGCATACGCAAGGCGATCCAGCAGCGAATGCTCGACATCGCCAACTGCGCATCCGGTTCTGTCAGCGGCGAAGCCATGGAAACCTTTACAAAAGAGAATGTCGGCAGCATCGCTTATAACAAGACTTACGACACGCTGGCCGTTTTCAGGGACAACATCGAACTCGAATATGTTTACTGCGTAAAGCAGGTGAGCGAGAAGGAATTCATCTTCACGATGGACTTAGATCAGGTCGCTCCCGCAAGCTACGGCGATACCGTTAAATACACCGAAGCGCTTGCAAAAGCCGGCAGGGGCACCGCGGCAGTTGACGAAGTTCCTTACACGGACAAGTGGGGACAGTTCTACAGCGCATACAGCCCGGTCTTCAACAACAATAAGATAGTCGTCGGAATAGTCGTTGTGGATTTTTCTTCCGAATGGTTTGACAGCCAGCTTGCTTCACAGACACGCTCCACGGTCGTAAGCTACGTGATAATCCTTATACTCTCGCAGCTTGTTGCCGCGCTCCTGGCTCTGATAACGGTAAGGCCTTATGTAAAGGCGCAGAGCCAGCTTTTCGAAGAAAAGGTCCGTGCGGAGAGCGAGAACAACGCCAAGAGCGATTTCCTCGCTAACATGTCTCATGAGATCAGAACGCCCATCAACGCGGTACTCGGAATGAACGAGATGATCATCCGCGAGGACCACAAGGCAATGGGCCTTACTGAGAGCGATCCTCTGACCGTCCAGGAATCTCTTGAAAACATCAGCGTATATGCGGGCGACATACAGAAAGCGGGCCACAATCTTCTTGCCATCGTTAACGACATCCTTGATTTCTCCAAGATCGAAGCGGGACGCATGGACATCGTGAACGCGCCGTATCAGCTCAGTTCGCTCATTAACGACATCAACAACATGATACTTTTCAAGGCGCAGGACAAGGGCCTTGAGTTTACCGTGGAAGTTGATCCCGGGATACCTGACGAACTCGAGGGCGATGAAGTCCGTCTGCGTCAGATCCTCACCAATCTTCTGAACAATGCCGTCAAGTACACGGACAAGGGTTCAGTGAGCCTTAAGGTGCGTTTCAAGAAGATCGAGACCGGAAGGATCCACCTGATAATCATCGTCTGGGATACCGGCATCGGCATCAAGGAAGAAGACAAGGCGATGCTCTTTGAAAGATTTGAGCGTTTCGACATGGAGCGCAACAGCACTGTCGAGGGCACGGGCTTAGGACTTCCGATCACTCACCATCTTGTTGATCTCATGGGCGGCAAGATCGACGTTGAGAGCGAATACGGCAAGGGTTCCATCTTTACTGCCACGATCCCTCAGAAGGTCATCAACGAGGCACCGATCGGTGATTTCCAGACGCGTCTGAAAGACAATTCTCCCAGTGACACGCCTTACAGGGAATCCTTCAGGGCGCCTCTCGCCCAGATCCTTGTTGTTGACGATACAAGGATCAACCTGAAGGTAGTCGTGAATCTTCTTAAGAATACAAAGATGAAGATCGATACCGCCTGCTCAGGTGCGGAGGCCGTTGCGATGGCTGCCGATACCAGGTATGACATGATCTTTATGGATCAGCGCATGCCTGAAATGGATGGTACCGAAGCGTTACGCAGGATACGTGCAACGGCAGGCGGAATGAGTGCTGACGTCCCCATCATCTGTCTCACTGCGGATGCAGTTTTAGGCGCGAAGGAGCGTTATCTTTCCGAAGGCTTCACCGACTATCTCACAAAGCCCATCGACAACTTTGCACTCGAGAGGATGATCCTGAAATATCTGCCCAAGCGCAAGGTAGAGATGGTCTCTGACGCCGATATTGATCCTGAAGAGGAAGCACAAACCTCGGATGCCGAGTTCGCAAGCCTGCGTTCTGTCGGTATCGAGCCCAAGGCGGGACTCCGTTACTGTCAGGATGACGTTGATCTCTACCGTTCGCTTCTCGCCGAGTATGCATACGGAGAGATCGAAAAGGGCAACAACATGCAGAAGAGCTTTGATGAGGAAAACTGGCACGATTATTCGATCTACGTGCACTCACTCAAGAGCTCTTCAAGGATGATCGGCGCGACGGCTCTGTCGATGCGTGCGGCCAAGCTCGAGGCCGCGGCAAATTCCGGAGACAGCGCCGTGATAAAGACTGAACATGACGGCCTTATGGAGGAATACGAAGTAGTAACTGCGGTTATCCGTTCGGTTGTTCCCAAGGAAGAACTTAGCTCTGACGAGTCAGGTGTTACAAACTTCTCGCCTGACGATGAAGTCATGGAATTCCTTCCGAGTGATGAAGGAGATAACTAACCGTGAAAACAATACTTAAGAGAATAACTGCCGTACTGCTTTTCGCATGTCTGGCTTTCCAGGTGACATCGTGCTCGTTTATTTCCAAGGGTCTGAAAGCCTATGATGAGAAAGAGAACGAGAGGTTCACCGCCATACTGAACGAGAAAGCTTCCGATTACGGGATCGATGCTTCAAGCGCCGAAGTCATGCAGGGCGGCCAGTATTACAAGGTTCTTGTTGAATCTCCTAACTCCATGGACAAGATAAAGGATCTTGCCATTCTTCACAGAAGATGGAAGAGATTTTGTTATTCGGAATGCAAGGACCGAAAGTTCTCCGTGACCTTTTACGATAAGGACCATCAGGAAATTACCTACGGCGGTTTTTCTGATCAGGACCATGGCTTTGATGCGGAGTTGTATTTCTCCGATTACGACATTTTCCAGGTTTTCATAGACCGCATCTATTTTTATTCGAGGCCGGGCAACAATAATAAGAAGGTAAAGTTCACACCTGAAGAGTTTTATGAGATGACCGGCATCAGCGGGGAAATGGCTGAGGAGTTTTGGAAATGGAAAAATGCGACTTTCCGTGCAGAAAAAAAGACCGTTCCGGATAAGAGCGAACACGACATCGCTTTCATTCCGGGCGACACGATAATGCACAGGGAGAAGTTCGTGATAGGCGATGAGAAATGCCCGATACCGGCAGGAACGTATACTCTTAATATCACCGAGACTCACAGCGTTATCCATATCACTGATTCTGAAGGCAATATCAAATACAGGTTCGACAGCGACTACAAAGAAGGCCATTCCGATGCCCTCTATGAATATACTCCGCTGCCCGCGAAAATAGTGCTGGCTGACGGTGATATCTTCCATATTACGAACTGCTGCGCAACATTGGACAAGGTGGAAAATGAAGATTAAGAAACTCCTTTATGATCTTTCAGTATGCAAGGTCGCGGACGTATCCGCGGTCGGTCTGAATGATGAGTTTTTCTTCGTTGGAAAGACCGACGAAGAGATTTCGCTTGTATGCAAAACGGAAGACGTGCCTTCCGAGACGACCGCCAGGGAAGACGGCTGGAAAGGCTTTCGGATAGAAGGCGTACTGGACTTTTCGTTGATCGGGATTCTTTCAAAGATATCTACGATCCTTGCCGAAAACAAGATCGGAATCTTCGCCGTCTCGACATATAATACGGATTATATTCTCGTGAAGGAAGAAAACTTTGAACGCGCATTGAGCGTGCTGGCAGAAGCGGGGTATGAGATATGGTAAGAGAAGCCGTTGCCGGTGATCTTGAGGCGATCCTGGAACTCTATCTTTTTTTGCATGAGGAAGAGATACCCGAAAAAGATGAGCATCTGGAATCCACTTGGGAACAGATAATAAACGATCCCAATCACCACCTCATCGTAAATGAAGTTGACGGGAAGATCGTATCGTCCTGTGTCTGCGTGATAATCCCGAATCTTACAAGGAACGTCCGTCCTTATGCCTTTGTCGAAAACGTTGTTACACACGCTGATTACCGCTGCCGTGGCCTGGCGGGAGAATGCCTTGCCTATGCAAAAACGATCGCAGAGAGCGAAAACTGCTACAAGATGATGCTCCTGACCGGTTCAAAGCGTGAGTCGACTTTAAACTTCTACAGGAAGCAGGGCTACAACAGCACCGACAAGACTGCCTTTATCCAGTGGATCGGGATGGATAAATAAGAATTGAATAAAACGATTTACCTCTAAATATACAAAAAACCGTTTTTGAGGGGTAAAGCAAAAGCCGGAGTTCCAGTGAACTTCGGCTTTTACTGTAGGTCAGTTTATGGTAAGGAGTTATTTGTCGATTCCTAATTTGAGGTCCTTTGTCTCAGTGATCTCGCACTTGCCGTCGAGGTTCTCATAGACAGTTACGATTACATAAGATGTTGCGCCGTTCAGCTCTTTTACGGAAGGAGCCATCTTGCAGAGGATCATGTGATTCGTGCCTGAAACCAGCTGAGATCCCATGTAGATAACGGGCTCATATGTTGCGCCTGTAAGAGTCTCTGTGGCTTTTGACATTATCTTCTTGACGTTTTCTGTAATGGATGTGTCTTTAGCATACTGCCAGCCGCCAACTGCTTCGCCGTATCCGGGAATGAGCTCTCTTTCTGTCTTGATGATGTCAGCCTCGCCGGAAGGATTAACGTTGATGTACATGATCACGCTTTCGAGAGGTCCGTGGCTGGATTCCATGGTTGACTTGCAGTAGAAGCAGTAATTTGTTCCTGCAACGACCTGTGTTGCGAGGAGTGCAACGGGCTCGTGGTTGCTGCCGGTGCCGTCATACTTGCTGATAGCATTCTTATAGATCTTCTTGTGCTCTTCGGTAACTTCTGTTGATTCGGGGATCGTCCATCCGCCCATGACCTGCTTTTCTCCTTTGTTTTCGTTAGCGGCCTGCTCCTGCTTTGTCTGGGGAGCATTTGCTCCGGCTGTAGCGGTTGCCTTGCATGCTGTAAAGCAGCCTGCGAAAAGTGTTGCGGTAAGTCCGATGGTTAAGATTTTGATAGCTAAGTTTTTCATTGTTTTTATCTCCTTGTTTTTTAGCTTTTCGATTTGGTTTATGCCCTTAATACAGACCGGCTTTCGAAAATGTTGCAGTTTTGCGAAAAAATATGAAAAGTCCTGAAAAACGCCGCTTCCTATATATAAGAATAACACCGAATAATGAATGACGGACAAAAAAAGGGCCGCCCCGGTGGGACAGCCCTTTGAAATTCTTTTTGTCCGGTGTTTACTCAACGTCCGCGAGTGCCGCGAAGTTTTCTTCACCTGTTCTGATCTTGACGACGCGGTCTACGTTGTAAACGAAGATCTTACCGTCACCGATGTGACCTGTGTAAAGCGCCTTCTTGGCTGCTTCGATTACCTTGTCTACAGGGATCGTGGATACGACAACTTCGACCTTGACCTTAGGTAAGAGCGTGGTGTCGACCTCGACGCCTCTGTATTTCTCTCCGGCACCCTTCTGGACGCCGCAGCCCATGCACTGAATCATTGTGATACCGGTTACGCCTATGTCGTTCATTGCTTTCTTCAGAGCATCGAAGCGTGAGAGCTTGGCGATGATGACTACCTTATGGATACCTGTATCGTAAGAAGGAGCTACTGTGTTTACTACAGGTACTGCAGCATTCTTGAGTGTTTCTGAAGCCTTTTCGAATTCTGCAACACCGAGGTCTGTGTTTTCGTTGACTGCCATCATGTTGTCTGTTGTATCCATGATGGAGAAACCGGAGTAAGCGGAAACGAGACCGTGTTCTGTAACGTCAAGACCTGTGATCTCTTCTTCTTCGGAAGCGCGGAGACCGACGACTGCCTTGATTACCAGGAATGTGATCGTGATCGTGACTGCTGTCCAAGCTGCTGTAGCACACATACCGATCAGCTGGATGCCGAGGAGCTTAAGTCCGCCGCCATAGAAGAGACCAGTCATTGTGTTGCCTGCAGCGTCTGCTACGGAGTAGCCGGGAACTGTTGATGTTGAGAAGAGACCAACTGCGATCGTTCCCCAGATACCGTTCATCATGTGGACTGCAACTGCACCGACGGGGTCATCGATATGAAGAACATAATCAAGGAACCAAACGCCGAATACTACGAGTAATCCTGAAACGAGACCGATGATGCATGCACCGAGTGCGTCAGCTGTGTCGCAGGGAGCTGTGATTGCTACGAGGCCTGCGAGTGAAGCGTTGAGACACATGGAGACATCGGGCTTACCGTACTTGACCCATGTGAAGATCATTGTTGTAACTGTAGCGATTGCAGGTGCGATAGTTGTTGTTACGAAGATTCCGCCGAGCTGTTCGAGTGAAGTAGCTGCTGCGCCGTTGAATCCGTACCAGCCGAGCCAGAGAATGAATACACCTAAAGCACCGATCGGGATGTTGTGGCCGGGGAAAGCGTTAACCTTTGTAACCTTGCCTTTTTCATCCTTGATGAACTTACCGATACGGGGTCCCAAGATAGCTGCGCCGATCAGGGCTGAGATACCACCGACCATGTGGATGCAGTTGGAACCTGCGAAATCGTGGAAACCCATCTGTGCAAGCCATCCGCCGCCCCATGTCCAGTGAGCCTCGATGGGGTAGATGACTGCTGAGATAACTCCTGAATAGATGCAGTAAGACAGGAACTTTGTTCTCTCTGCCATTGCGCCCGAAACGATCGTTGCAGTCGTGGCACAGAAAACGAGATTGAATACGAATCCTGACCAGTCGAAGGTCTGATAATTCGTAAATATATCAAAGTTCGGAATACCTACAAGACCGAAAAGGGCATCTTCACCGAGGAAGAGGCCGAATCCGATGAGGATGAATACCACAGTACCGATACAGAAATCCATCAGGTTTTTCATGATGATGTTTCCTGCATTCTTGGCTCTGGTAAAGCCTGTTTCTACCATGGCAAATCCTGCCTGCATCCAGAAGACCAAAGCTGCTCCGGCTAAGAACCATACGCCGAAGACCTGTTCGTGCAATGTTTTTAAAACGTCTTCCATAAACATTTCCTCCCGTTCTCTTGCAAATAAAAAGAATCCGCCACAAATGTACTCACACCGTTGTGACAGATTCTTCATATTGCAAATAAAATAATAAAGGTGCACAGAGCGTCTTGCTCAATGCACCTTTGCATGCGGGGATAATAGCACACCTGATTTGATATTGTCAACAGCCGATTTTGATGTTTTTCGAGTTTTTTTCGAGGGCCGGGCGCTCTCTCTAATAAGAGAAAAAAGACAGTTTTTGGGGAGCGAAATTTTTTTGAGCCGGCAGTGTTTTTTCTTTATCGCCGGCTCTTCCGCCGCGATCCGCGGAACGGGCGAAAAACGGGCGAAACTCTGCGTGTTTTCGCCGGGATTCACGCATTTTTCACGAAAAGGGCCAGTTACGTGAAATATTCTTGAACCGGCGTTACTGATTACCAAAAACCTACACTAAAAGCGCGGATTCGGTGTAGGTTTTTGTGTAGATCGGGTCTGGTCTACACAAATTCTTACACTAAATCGGTCAATTCACTGTAGATTTTTGGGAAAGGCGATTTGTATTTCGTGTATTGACAATCGAAAATTCAAGTTGCATAATGCTGACAATTAAATACTTCAAGCAAAGACGCTTATCTGCAGAGTATCCTCTGCCGGGTGAGCGTCTTTTGTTTTGTAACCGAAGGGAGTATTGAGCGGTATGGACAATTACAGAATTAACGAACCCTTTAAAGCACAAGGGCTTTACGATCCTGCTTTAGAGCATGACAACTGCGGTATCGGTGCTGTGGTCAACATCAACGGTCTTCAGGAAAGAAGAGTCGTTGACGGCGCACTTAAGATCGTTGAGACACTCGAACACCGCGCAGGCAAGGACGCTGAAGGAAAGACCGGTGACGGCGTAGGCATCCTGCTTCAGATCCCCCACGATTTCTTTGTAGAGGCAGCTGCAAAAGACGGCATAACACTCGGCGGAAAGAGATCTTTCGGTATCGGTATGTTCTTCATGCCCCAGACTGAAGAGCTTTATAAAAAGGCAATGAAGACTTTCGAGGACATCATCTCCAAGGAGGGAATGAAGTTCCTCGGATGGCGTAAGGTTCCGGTACAGCCTGACGTACTGGGCAGCAAGGCAAAAGACAGCATGCCGACGATCATGCAGGGCTTCGTTGAGAGACCTGCTGACGCAAAGGACGATCTCGATTTCGACAGAAAGCTCTATGTTGCAAGAAGGCTTTTCGAAAAGGCTGACGAGAACACTTATGTATGCTCGCTTTCATGCCGCACAGTCGTTTATAAAGGTATGTTCCTTGTAGGTCAGTTAAGACTTTTCTATGAGGATCTTAATAAGGAAGAATTCATCTCTGCGATCGGTATCGTTCACTCAAGATTCTCAACGAACACGAACCCCAGCTGGCAGAAGTCACACCCCAACAGACTCATGGTCCATAACGGTGAGATCAACACCATCACGGGTAACATGAACAAGATGCTCTCAAGAGAGAACATCCTGCATTCTGAGGCCCTCGAAGACAGGCTCGACGACATCTATCCGCTCCTCGACGTAACGGGTTCAGACTCCGCAAGACTCGACAACACTCTGGAATTCATGGAGATGTGCGGAATGCCGCTCACTCTCGCACTTGCAGTTACGATCCCTGAGCCCTGGCAGCACATCGAGACGATGAGCCGCGAGAGAAGGGCATTCTATCAGTATTACGCAACCATGATGGAACCCTGGGACGGCCCTGCATCGATCATCTATACAGACGGTGACATCCTCGGCGCAACGCTCGACAGAAACGGTCTGAGACCTTCAAGATACTACATCACGGAAGACGGACTGCTCATCATTTCTTCCGAGGTCGGCGCTCTGTCAGATCTCGACGAGAACACAGTCCTCAAGAAGGACCGTTTGCGTCCGGGCAAGATTCTCGTTGCAGATACGAGATCAGGCAAGCTCTTGAGCGATGAAGACATCAAGAAGGGCTTTGAGCAGCGCCAGCCTTACGGCGAGTGGCTCGACCAGATGCTCGTCAACTTGAGCGAGCTCGAAAAGGAAAACAAGAAGCCCATCCGCATCAGGGGCGAAGAATTAAAGACTCTGCAGAAGGCTTTCGGATACAGCTACGGCAACCTCACGAACGCTCTCATCCCGATGTGCTTAAACGGCATCGAGGCTACTGCTTCGATGGGTGTTGACGTGCCTGTTCCGCCGCTTTCAGAGATGGATCCGCCGCTTTTTGACTTCTTCAAGCAGAAGTTCGCACAGGTTACGAATCCTCCTATCGACTCTATAAGAGAAGAGATAATTACCGATACTACCGTTTATCTCGGAATCGCGGGCAACGTTCTCGAGGAAAAGGAAGAGAACTGCCGCGTACTCAAGATCAACAACCCGATCCTTTCGAACATCGACCTGATGAAGATCAGACATGCAAACTTGGAGGGCCTCAAGAGCCACGACATCAGCATGCTCTACAAGAAGGGAACAGGCCTGAAGGAAGCGATCGAAGGCCTTTACAAGCAGGCTGACAGGGCTCACGAAGAGGGCGCTGCCATCCTGATCCTGACTGACCGCGGAGTCGACAAGGACAACGTCGCGATCCCTTCTCTGCTCGCAGTTGCCGCACTTGAAACACACCTCGTAAGAACGAGAATGAATACGGCGATCTCCATCATCCTGGAGTCCGGCGAACCCTGCGACGTTCATCACTTCGCAACGCTCATGGGATTCGGCGCAAGTGCCATCAACCCTTACCTCGCATTCGACTCGATCCACGAGCTCATCAGCGAGGGCCAGATCGACAAGGATTACACGGAAGCAAGCACTTCATATACTTCCGCTATCGTTCACGGCATCGTCAAGATCAGCGCAAAGATGGGTATCTCCACGATCCAGTCATATCAGGGCTCCAAGATCTTCGAGGCATTGGGAATCGGCAAAGAGCTCATGGATGAATACTTCCCTGATACGGTCAGCCGCGTCGGAGGCATAACGCTCAAGAACATCGAGGACAGAACGGTAAGGCTCCACGACAAGGCATTCGATCCCGAAGAGCTGGAGACGGCTGATTCACTGCGTGTCGTCGGCTGGCACAAGGAGCGTTCCGATAAAGAAGATCACCTTTATAATCCCGAGTCCATCGCACTCCTCAGAAAGGCTACATGGACAGGCGATTACAACCTCTTCAAGCAGTTTTCCAACACGATCAACAGGGAAGACCGCCATATCACTTTGAGAAGCACACTGGAGTTCAAATACCCCGAGAACGGCGGCATCAGCATCGATGAAGTCGAGCCTGCAGAGAGCATCGTAAAGAGGTTCAAGTCAGGCGCCATGTCATACGGCTCCATCTCCCAGGAAGCGCATGAGTGTCTTGCTATAGCCATGAACAGACTGGGCGGCAAGAGCAACAGCGGTGAGGGCGGTGAAGACCCCGAGAGAATTGCAACAAAGGGCAGCGCTGAAGACAGGTGCTCTGCGATCAAGCAGGTTGCATCAGGACGTTTCGGCGTTACTTCCGAATACCTGATCTCGGCTAAGGAACTTCAGATCAAGATGGCACAGGGCGCTAAGCCGGGCGAGGGCGGACACCTTCCTTCAAAGAAGGTATATCCCTGGATCGCCAAGACACGTCACTCAACACCCGGCGTTGCACTCATCTCACCTCCGCCTCATCACGACATCTATTCGATCGAGGATCTGGCCCAGCTGATCTATGACCTCAAGAATGCAAACAAGGATGCAAGGATCTCGGTCAAGCTCGTTTCCGAAGCAGGCGTAGGCACGATCGCTTCAGGCGTTGCAAAAGCAGGCGCAGGCGTAGTCCTCATCTCAGGTTACGACGGCGGTACGGGCGCGGCTCCGGCTTCGTCCATCCATAACGCCGGTCTGCCTTGGGAATTAGGCGTTGCTGAGACACACCAGACACTCATTCAGAACAACTTAAGATCTCATATCGTAATCGAAGCAGATGGTAAGCTCTTAACCGGCAGAGACGTTGTAATCGCGGCAATGCTGGGCGCTGAGGAATTCGGTTTTGCTACCGCACCGCTCGTCACGATGGGCTGCGTCATGATGCGTGTATGCCACCTCGACACATGCCCCGTAGGCGTAGCAACCCAGAACCCCGAACTCCGTAAGAGATTCAAGGGAAAGCCTGAATACGTAATCAACTTCATGATGTTCATCGCTCAGGAAATGAGAGAGATCATGGCACAGCTCGGCATCAGGACCATCGAGGAACTGGTCGGAAGATCTGACCTCCTCGTTCCCAAGAAGTTCCCTGAAGGATCACATCCGGCTGGCCTCGACATGAACGTCGTTCTGTCAAATCCTTATGCCGGAAAAGCTGATGTAAAGCAGCATTTCGAGAAGGAAGACGCATTCGATTTCGAGCTCGACAAGACGATCGATGAAGCAGTCATCATCCCTGCATTCGAAAAGTCTTTCGAATCGGGATCAAAGCAGAGCATCGACGTTAAGATCACCAACCTCAACAGAACGGTCGGTACGCTTTTCGGTGCTGAGATCACGAAGAAGTTCGGAGGTTCACTTCAGGAAGACACGTTCGAGGTCAACTGCAAGGGTTCAGCCGGTCAGAGCTTCGGAGCTTTCATCCCGAAGGGCCTTACGATCAACGTTGAAGGCGACGCAAACGACTATTTCGGAAAGGGCCTTTCAGGCGGCACTCTGAGCCTTAAGGCACCCGAGCATTTCTCGTTGAGAGCTGACGAGAACATCATCGTAGGCAACGTTGCGCTCTTCGGTGCAACATCAGGTAAGGCGTTCATCAACGGTGTCGCAGGCGAGAGATTCTGCGTAAGAAACTCCGGCGCAACGGTCGTCTGTGAAGGAACAGGCGATCACGGCTGCGAATACATGACGGGCGGCAAGGCCGTCATCCTCGGCAAGGTCGGAAAGAACTTCGCTGCAGGTATGAGTGGCGGTATCGCTTATGTATACGACGAACATAACGACCTTTACACAAAGCTCAACAAGGCACTCGTAGGGTTCTCTAGAGTAACTGAGGAAGCTGACCAGCAAGAACTCAGATCACTCATCGAAGAGCACGTTAAGAGAACAGGTTCGCACCTCGGTTCGACCATCCTCAAGGACTTCGGCGAATACGTCACCAAGTTCAAGAAGGTCGTACCTCACGAGTACAAGGCAATGATGCTCGCAATCGCCAAGTACAAGGAGATGGGCTGCGACGAGGATGAAGCCAAGATCAAGGCTTTCCAGGAAAGGGTTAACGGGTGATCCATATGGGAAAGACAGGCGCTTTTTTGGAACACGGAAGAGTTGACAACCCGGCGATCGATCCTATGGAAAGGATCAAGACCTACAACGAATTCCATACACCCCTGAACGAAGATGCCCGAAAAGAACAGGCAAGCCGCTGCATGGACTGCGGAGTCCCCTTCTGCCAGTACGGAAAGCCTGTCTGCGGAATGGTCGCAGGGTGCCCGTTAAATAATCTCTGCCCCGACTGGAACGACCTTATCTACAAGGGCTTCTGGGACAAGGCTTTCGACAGGCTCACCATGACAAATCCCTTCCCGGAATTCACTTCCAGGGTATGCCCCGCACTCTGCGAAAAGGCATGCACCTGTGGAATGAACGGCGATGCGGTAACGGTCAAGGAGAACGAGTATTCGATCGTTGAAAGAGCTTACGGCACAGGATATGTTAAGCCTCAGATCCCTTCGAAGAGAAGCGGAAAGAGGGTTGCCGTAATCGGTTCGGGCCCTGCGGGTCTTTCGACCGCCCACTGGCTCAACAGGAGAGGCCACAGTGTCACTGTTTTCGAGAAGGCAGACAGGGCAGGCGGACTTTTGATGTACGGAATCCCCAACATGAAGCTCGAAAAGAGGTTCATCCAGAGAAGGATCGACCTCATGACCGAGGAGGGCGTTGAGTTTAAGTACAACACCGACGTCGGCCGCGACATTACCGCCGATGAGATCGTAAACGGCTACGATGCGGTGGTCCTCGCGTGTGGTTCTAGGAACCCGAGAGACATCAAGGCACCCGGCAGAGACGGTGACGGAATCTACTTTGCGGTCGATTTTTTGACATCTACAACAAAAATGGTTCTCTCATCCAATATCTCTGATACAAATTATATTAGTGCAAAATATAAAGATGTGGTTATAATAGGCGGAGGCGACACGGGCAACGATTGTGTGGGTACCTGCATAAGACACGGCTGCAAGTCTGTGACCCAGCTCGAAATGATGCCCATACCACCCGAAACGCGTGCCGCAAACAACCCCTGGCCGGAGTGGCCGAAGGTTCTGAAGACCGATTACGGTCAGGAGGAATCGATAGCCGTATTCGGCAAAGACCCGAGGGTATATCTGACAACAGTCAAGAGCTTTGTCCGCGATGACGAAGGCAGACTGACAGGTGTTGAGACGGTCAAGATCGACTGGCAGAAAGGTGCGGACGGCCGCATGCAGATGAATCTCATCGAAGGTTCTGAAGAGGTCATTCCCGCCCAGATCGTTCTTATCGCAGCAGGTTTCCTGGGACCGGAGAGCTACATAGCTGAATCGTTTGGTCTTGAGACTGATGCAAGGTCCAACATCAAGGCTTCCGCCGGAGATCACAAGACATCGAGAGACAAAGTCTTCGCCGCAGGCGATGTAAGGCGCGGCCAGTCGCTTGTAGTATGGGGACTTCGTGAAGGCAGAGACTGCGCTGTTGAAGTAGATAAGTATCTGATGGGTTATTCCAATATGCTATGAGGAAATAGTATGAAGCGGTATTTGGTATTGGAGAACGGAGATGTGTTTGAAGGGGAGGCGTTCGGCGCTTCCGGCGAGGTAATCTCGGAGATCGTTTTCACAACGGCGATGACGGGATATCTTGAGACTCTTACCGACAAGAGTTACAAGGGCCAGGCCGTAGTGCAGACTTTCCCGCTTATCGGCAATTACGGTGTCATTCCGGAAGACCGTGAGGGACCTGTCCCGAGCGTTTCGGCCTACATCGTAAGGGAAGCATGTGAGGAGCCTTCAAACTTCAGATGCAAGGGAACCATTG
>JAEEGJ010008540.1_pt1 | contig 28155 bp, 21 predicted proteins | sample 8958761 | NCBI WGS metagenome assembly JAEEGJ01 (sample SAMN16246546, study PRJNA631951) | gut metagenome | biome: gut microbiome; feature: rumen; material: RS-attached | host: Bos | place: Iran: Karaj | collected 2018-10
ATTCCGAACACAGAAGTGAAATGTTGTTGCGCCGATGGTAGTGTAGCATTCGCTATGTGAGAGTAGGTCATTGCCAGGATCCCATTCATGAAGAAGACACCAAATCCGGTGTCTTTTTTCGTTTCTGTTTCTCTCTTTTATATCTGGTTATTCCGTTAACAGCTTAGCAATTACTTGATTTGTTCAATTACCACGGAGCAGACTTTTTTGCAGAAACAGATCCCGCAGGCGTAGATTTTTACTATATCAGGATTTGACTCATATCTGTCGGCGTATTTTCTTTCTATGATTTGTTTTACTGTTGCCTGTGCCAGTATTTTTTTAGATTGATCTTTGTCTGCAGTCTGTTTCAGTTCCAGAATTACCACACTATCGCCGTTTTTTGATTTAACCAGCAGATCTACATAACCGTCGCCTGACTCCATGTTTGAACTCTGCTCTTTTATTATTGAAGCTCCGTTGATGAGGATCCCGTTCATAAATCCGTGGTAATAGTTCTCTTTGGGGGCGCGGGTTGCTAAATCTCTGATGGAAATGTATTTTTCCAGCAGCCCGTTCAGATTCGATTCAACCGAAACGGCATCCCCGTTGAACAGTCCCCTGATGGTATTGATGATCCTGTTGCGGTAATCCCGATTATTTTCAAAGTAACTCAGGATCCTTTCGTTAAAACAGGTCCGGATCTCCTGGTTTGGTATGTAGAGATTTGCAATATATCTGCCTCCGGACTTATCGTACGGTTTAAGACTTTTCGGATCATAGGTAAGATAACCGGTATACAGCAGCAGAGTCCAGAAATCGGAGATCTGGTGATTCTGCAGATCTCCATAGCACAATGATGTTCGGATTACAGAACTTATGCTGTGACCATCCATCAGTGACTGCATCTGCTCAATGTCATCTGAGGTGATATAGTTCATAAAATCTTCAATTGCAGCATTGCTGCTGGTATTTACCCAGTAGTTGTCAGCGAAAATTTCGTCTTCATATTCTTCTAGGTTAAGACGGTTGTCATTGATAAAGGAAATAACATCCCACGGACAGTATATGTGTTCACGGCCGAACATGTACCCGTCATAGTGTTCCTTAACCATGCCGGCATATTTGTCCATGCCGTAGTATGAAAGGATCTGCTCTGTTTCCTGACCGGTGAAGCCCAGTCCTCTGGATAATTCAGGGCTGGCCCTGGTCAGTACGGTATTGATATTAAGGTTGTTCAGTCCTGTGAAAATACTTTCTTTCGCAGCTCTTAAACAGCCGGTCAGTACCGCCTTTCTGAGAATATGATTGGTTTTAAGCACCTTACCAAGGAAACTGCTGATGATCGGCATGAACTGTTCATAATATCCGTGTTGTGCGGCATAGGCTATCGGTACATCATACTCATCGATCAGCAGGATTGGTTTAATGTTATGATGACGGTTAAGGCAGCCTGACAGAAACAGCAGTGAATTCTGCAGGTTTTCCCTGATATGATCCTGACTGTCGATATTTTTTTCAATGTGGTATTGCTGCTCGTCAGGTGAGGTTCTGAACCAGCCCTTGCTGAAATAGCTGTAGTCGCTGATTTTCAGCAGCAGCTGTCTTTCATCCGGAGCCAGTTTCGGACTTGTCAGCAGGTATGAAAAGTCACGTTTGATAAGCTGTACTACTGTTTTGGCCAGCTGTTCCACGGCCAGTTCCAGAGTATCACCGGTCACATCCTTTAATGTCAGGAATATTACCGGGAAACGCCCCATATAGTGGTTGCAGAAATCCTGATCAGTGTATATCTGGGTGTTTGCAAACAGTTCTATCTGAACTGATTTGTCATCCGGATCATCGGGATTAAGTTTCAGAAATTCGCAGAAGGTGCTCAGGGTAAGAGTTTTTCCAAAACGTCGCGGTCTTGTGATCACAGTAACCGGGGTTGGATCTTCCTGTAATACGGTTTTGAGTAGAAAGGTTTTGTCTACGTAGTAGCATTCATTCCGGATTAAATCGGCAAAAAATTCCACTCCGACTGCCAGTTTCTTCATTTCTATTTTGGTACCCTCTTTTTATGTGTGGAAATGGATTTCACCGCAGGTACAGGCCAAATGCTTGGCATGATGTCGATAACATCTGTTATCCAGTCTGAATCCATTTGTATAATAATGCGTACAAGACAAAGTTTCCATGAAATGCTTGGGGTTTTTTGAGAGAAAGATCCCGGAACAAGTACCTGATCGCTGTGTTGAAGATGTAACGGTACAAAAATTTTAAATTCATGTCGAATAATGGTAAGATAGGAGGAATTGGAGAATAATTATGTCAGGAAAAAATAAAAAAGACAGTAAAAATTCCGGCGGAACCATTGCCTTGAATAAAAAGGCCCGTCACGATTATTTTATTGAAGAAACCTATGAGGCAGGCATTGCACTGCAGGGATGGGAGGTTAAGTCTCTGCGTCAGGGTCGTGCCAACATTTCGGAAGGTTATGTGGTAGTAAAAAAGAATGAACTGTTTCTTTTCGGATCAACCATAACCCCCCTCGATGTGGCTTGCAGTTATGTGGTGTGTGATCCGCAGAGAACCAGAAAACTGCTGCTTCATGAAAGGGAAATTTCCAAACTGATCGGCAGCACCCAGCGTCAGGGGTACACTCTGATCCCGCTGTCACTGTACTGGAAGGGCAGACATATAAAATGTGAAATTGCACTTGCCAGAGGTAAGAAGGAATATGACAAGCGTGATTCCATCAAACAGCAGGACTGGCAGAGGGAAAAAGCCCGCATAATGAAGCATTCCCGCCGTTAGACCGGGCCGGGCGGAGCTTAACAGATGTGCCTGTCTGCGAGTAGCAGTCATGGCACCAGGAACTGCTCCGGGAGTAAAAGATAGTGTTGAGCTGAAAGATCAGCAAAGGCAATACGGATCATGGAAAACAAAACCGCTCTAGATAATCTGGTGCAGTCTATTTCTGCCCAGGATTTTAAAAATATCTGGTATCGTCTTACCAATAAAACAAAGGACAAGAAAGAACTTCTGATTAAAGATCGTGATGAGTACGGCTGGTCTCTGTTTAATTCATATGACAGCTTTTTTGAAGAATGCATCGGAATTCTTACTGATAAGGATACCGGCAGAAAGATCCGCGAGATCTACGGTCTAATTGCCGAGATTGATGAAAACAACGGTGAAATTGCCGAATTAAGGGAAAAGCATTTTACCGCACCGGAAAAATCATGGAATCCGTTGGTAGATACCCAGTCCGAGATCATGGAGGATATAGCTGATCTGGAGAAGAAGAACAAAGCGCTGGAAGCAAAGATCAACGATCTCAAGTTTGAGGTGCTGGAGTGCTTCAATCAGCACGGTATCGAGCTGGAACGAACCCAGCTTGATTTTATTATCTCATCGGTGGTGAAGGAGAACCTGGCAAATCTGCTGCTGGTGACGGATTCTCTGAAACAGATCCTCTGTTCGATTGAAAAGCAGATGACCGATGCAGGTGATCACGCGGTGGTTAAAAACTATACCTCGGTATATCTGGTAACTCTGCTGACACTGCGCCAGGCACAGGATGCGGCAATCAGGGATCTCGAGACCAATGCAACCCGTGTGGATACCCTGATCCAGGTGGCCAAGGATAATATCAATGAGGCCTGTACCATTGCCGGATATGAGCATGATAAAACGCTGCAGTCGAATATCAAACTTAATGAACGCAGTATTCAGATTTCAAAGACCTATAAGGATATTCTGCTCAATTTCAGCAAGCAGCTTGCCGATGAGCGGCCGGGGCTTGAACGGTCGATCAAGGTTGCCCGCAATCTTTACAATACTGTTGAAACCGCCAGCAATCTTATAACGGTGATTAAACAGTCAAGTTATGATTACGAGGCACTGTTCAGATTTTCCATGCCTAAAATCAATCAGATCTATGCCTCCAACATGGCCCGTGAGTTTGACAATATTTCCGCCAAACTTAGGGAACTGCAGTCTCAGGAATAATATTGCACCGCAGGTGCAGGCATGCGGTCAAATTTCTTCATTTACGCCGGAGAGCTCCGGCGAAATCCCGTAGCCGATCTGATAGTGCCGGCGATTTTCCTGTGGCTTTATTTTCGCCAATCGTGAGGAATTTTTCAGTTCAGATCTATGAAACTCTTGCTCCCGGAAAAGTTCGGTGATAATATTTGAATAGTTGTTCAAATATATGAATATAAGAGGCCGATATGAAAAAATCCTATAAAATTTCAGTGGACTGTCCTGTCTGCGCAGGAAAGATGGAAGATGCCGCCAACAGAACCGAAGGGGTGAAAAGCGCATCAGTAAATTTCATGAGTCTTAAAATGAATGTTGAATTTGAAAATGACGTGGAGGATCATGAAAAGGTTATGAGGGCTGTACTTGAAAACTGCCGTGATGTCGATGATGATATCGAGATTTTCTTTTAAGATCTGCTCTTAACCGTATTTACTGTTTCCATCTGATCTCTGCCGGTATGTCCGGTGGATCTTTTATCGTTGACATTATGACACCTAAACAGAAAAAACTGATGCTCCGGATCATTGCCGGAGTCGTATTGACTGCGGTTTCCGCCACCGTCTGCCGCTGTCTGGAGCCGCCGCAGCCCGTAAGACTGCTGCTTTTCCTGATCCCGTATCTGATTGTTGCCTGGGACATTCTGGTCAAATCCTATAAGAATATTAAAAAGGGACAGCTCTTTGATGAGAATTTTCTGATGGGAGCCGCATCCCTGGGAGCCTTTTTGCTGGCATATCTGGATCCTGACGGAAGAGGTGATTATCTTGAAGCGGTGGCGGTAATACTGTTCTTTCAGATCGGGGAATTCTTCGAAGGGTATATTCTGGATAAAAGCCGCAGAGATATCGACAGTCTGATAAATCTTACATCTGACACGGTGCACCTGTTGAAGGATGGAGAAATAATCGAGGCTGATTCTGATACCGTTGAAGCGGGATCGGTCATTCTGGTAAAACCCGGAGAAAGAGTTCCGATAGACGGAACGGTGATTGAAGGGAGCAGCTCCGTTGATACCAGTGCTCTGACCGGTGAATCGGTTCCGCGCTCAGTTGACGCGGGAGATCAGATTTTAAGCGGCAGTATCAATGTAAACAGCGCCCTTAAAATCAGAACCGACCGTCTGTTTGAGGATTCGACCGCGGCCAGGATCCTTGAACTGGTGGAGAATTCCGGTGCGGTGAAAGCGGATTCAGAAAAGTTTATAACCCTCTTTGCCCGCTGCTACACACCTTTTGTCTGCTACAGCGCCTTGGCGGTTGCTCTGCTGCCGCCGCTGTATCTTCAGATATTTACCGGTGCGGCTGACTGGTTTGAGTGGTTTTACCGTGCTCTGACATTTCTGGTAATCAGCTGCCCGTGTGCACTGGTAATCGGGATCCCGCTTACTTTCTTTGCCTCCATCGGGCGCTGCAGCCGTAACGGAATTCTGGTAAAGGGGGCTGTGTTCCTCGAAAAGCTTGCACGTACCGGAACTGTGGTTATGGATAAAACCGGAACTCTCACCGAGGGGTGTTTTGAGGTCAGCGGGATTGTAAGCAGCCGGATGGAGCAGCACGAGCTTCTGCGGCTGGCAGCCCATGCCGAGTCGGTGTCAACCCATCCTGTTGCTGTAAGTATTGTAAAGGCGTTTGCCGGCAGAATTGATCCGTCACTGCTCAGGGATGCCGGGGAAATCCACGGCAGAGGAGTCAGAGCGCTGGTTGACGGCAGAAAGGTTCTGGCAGGAAGTGCGAAACTGCTGTCGGATGAAGGAATTGACGTACCTCCTGCAGTTAAGTCCTGCGGGAACGGTACTGTGGTGCATGTGGCGGTGGATGACAGCTATGCCGGAACTATTACAATTTCCGACCGGATCCGTGATACATCCGCTGAAGCGGTGCAACTGATGAAAAGTCTGGGGATCGGCCGCATTGCCATGCTTACCGGTGACAATGCCCAGGTGGCGGAGGCGGTTGGCGGTGAACTTGGAATTGCACAGATTTACAGCGGACTGCTTCCACAGGACAAGGTGGAAATTGTCGGAAAACTTATTAAAGACGGTTCATCCTCCGGCAGTCTGGTTTTTGCCGGAGACGGACTTAATGACGCTCCGGTGCTGACCGTGGCCGATGTGGGAATAGCCATGGGCGGGATCGGATCAGATGCGGCAGTGGAGGCGGCGGATGTGGTGGTAATGGATGACAATCCGCTCAAGATCCCGCGGGCGGTGATGATTGCACGCAGGTGCATGCGCATCAATTATGAAAATATCTGGTTTGCCCTGGGGGTTAAGTTCTCATGCCTGATCTTCGGTGCCGCTGGTTTTACCTCGATGTGGCTGGCAATTTTTGCCGATGTCGGCGTTTTGATCCTGGTAATACTTAATGCCCTCAGAGGGGCATGGTCCGGCACGGCGGAGAAACTTTCCCGCAGAACCGCTGTGAATGTGAAATAGAGTTTCGAAACTGTCCGGCTGATCCGGTGAGTGCCGGTTCGATAAAACAGCTGTATGTGTTAAAATACGGTTGTTTTTTGTTGTTGAGACGGTTTCATTATGTCTATTGAAAAATTGTGGTACGGCAGCAGGGTTCTGCCGTGGCTTCTTTTCCCTTTCGCTCTGCTGTTTAAACTGGTTACTGCCGTGCGCAGGTTTTTCTACCGTACCGGGATGCTTAAATCCTATCGCAGTTCAAAACCGGTGATTGTGGTCGGCAATATCAGCGTCGGTGGAAACGGTAAAACTCCGGTGGTGATTTATCTGGTGGAACAGTTGGCACGGATGGGACTGAAAGCCGGGGTTGTAAGCCGCGGATATGGCGGAAAAGCGCCGCGTTATCCTCACATTGTCAATGAAAATTCAACTCCAGCAAAGTGCGGCGATGAACCGTTTATGATCTACAAACGCTGCCACTGTCCGGTAGTGGTAGATCCGGATCGTGTTGCGGCTGTAAAAAAGATGGAAAAGAAATGTGTTGATGTCATTATCAGCGATGACGGACTTCAGCATTATGCCATGCAGCGTGACTATGAGATCGTGGTGGTGGACGGAAAAAGAAGGTTCGGTAACGGATACCTGATGCCGATGGGGCCGCTGCGCGAGAGCATATCCCGTCTAAAAACTGTCGATGCTGTTATTGCCAACGGCGGCAAAGGTTCGGAGCAGGAGTATGCCATGGTGCTTAAACCGGGAAAGGTAGTCAAGGTTTCAGACTTTGCTTCTCCGTATGATGAGGAGGGGACTGTGGTAACAGCCGTTGCAGGGATTGGAAATCCCCGCAGATTTTTCAATACCCTGAAAAAGATCGGTTTCAAACTTGCAGAGACTCATGCCTGGCCGGATCATTCCCAGTATGATCAGACAACTATTCTAGCTGCCGTGGATGATGTATCAAAGCCGATTATTATGACCGAAAAGGATGCAGTCAAATGCAGAAGTTTTGCCTGCAGCAACTGGTATTTTCTTCCGGTTGATGCGGTGATTGATCCCCGGTTTATAAAACACCTGGTAACTAAACTCAGTTTCGGCTCATCTGATGTTCAGAAAGGGTAATTTCCGAAACATAGGCTGAGTTGTTAAAATAGCAGGACTTCTTTGCAGAAGCCTTGATCGGAAACAAAGAAGACTGCCGATCTTGATATTGTCAGTTAACCAAGGGAACCGTAGAGCTTTTTACTTTAGTTTTTTCAATGCAACACTGCATTCTTTCCTGCAGAAACATAGCCCGTAGGCAAAGACGTCTTTGATTTTATCTCTCTGAACATATGGTTCTGCGTATTTTTTGTCAACGATCTGTTTTATTGCTTCACGTGTAACTTTTCTGCTGTCAGCAACTTCATCATCGGTACGTTTCAGTTCGAGTATGATTATGGAACTTCTGGAGGATGACAGAAGGATCAGATCAATGTATCCGTTTCCGGATTCGAAATTGGATTTCTGTTCCCGAATAAGAGAACATCCGTTGATTAGCAAGCCATTCATAAAACCATGATAGTAGTTTTCCTTCGGAGCATTTGTAGTAAAGTCTCTGATGGAAACATATTTTTCCAGCAGTCTGTTGAGATGATTTTCAACCTGTTCTGCATCCCCTGCAAACATACTTCGGATTAACTCTTCGGTGTGATTCTTCATTGCAGGGTTGTTCCTGAAAAAGTCGAGGAGCTTCGATGCGAAGCATTTTCTTATTTCCAGGTTCGGAATATAGAGCCGGTACAGCGTTTCATTACTGTTTTCAACAATTTCTGCAGGATCAAAAGTAAGATATCCGGTGTAAAGCAGCAGAGTCCAGAAATCATCGAGATCGTGATTCTGCAGATCTCCGTAGCAGAGTGACTCCTTTACACTGGCGGTAATTGATTTGCCGTCCAGCAGATCCTGCATCTTATCAACATCAGTGGACTTTATATATCCCATAAAATCTTCAATTGCAGCATTGCCGCTGGTATTGATCCAGTAGTTTTTGGCGGAGATTTTCTTATCGGTATGACCCGTTTTTCTGTAATTGTCATTACAGAAGTTCATAACATCCCATGGACAGTACATATGGACCGTTCCGAAGTTGTAACCGTCATAATTGTTTTTAACTTCATCCCGGTATTCATCAAGTCCGTAATACGACAGAACTTCATTGGCTTCTTCTTCAGTAAAACCGATCCCCTGCGAAAGCTGGTCATTTTCCGAGTCTAGAACATTGCAGTTTTGAAAATTGTTAAACCCGCTAATGATACTTTCCTTTTCGGGTAACAGACAACCGGTTAAGATCCCTCTTCCCAGGTAGTTGTTGGTTTTGAGGGCGTTTCACAGAAAAAGACCGATTACATCAACCATTTCACGGTAATAACCCCGTTCTGCAGCCTTGGCGATCGGAACATCGTATTCATCGATCAGGACAACTGGTTTTACTCCGTGGTGCATCCACAGCCAGCAGCATAACTGTTCCAGTGAATCTACAAGATTATTCTGATGTTTTTGATCACAGAGAAATTCCTTGTTTTGCAGTTTTTGAAAATAACTGATGTCATTTTTGCTTAATTTGGAACTGTCTGCCAAATACCTGAAAGGGAACATCATTTTATAAACGGTACTGCCAAGTTGTTGGTATGCTTTATCAAAATCATTTCCATAGACTGATTTAAGGGAAATGAAAATTACCGGAAATCTGCCCATGTATTTACGGCAGAACTCCTTGTCGGAAAATATGGCAGTGTCCTTGAACCAAAGTTCCTGACGCGACAGATCTTCAGGATTATCAGGATTAATAGCGAGAAAATCAAGGAAGGTTGACATGGTGAGGGTTTTGCCGAATCTTCGCGGTCTGGTTATCAGCAGAACCTTTGAGGCAATTTCCTGAAAAACAGTACGGATGAATGGAGTTTTATCAACATAGTAACTGTTACTCTCGATAAGTTCGTGAAATGATTCTGCACCGATGTTAACTGGCTTGACCATGGCGTTAAACCTCATCTGTGATACATTGTTCTGATCTGTTTAGATCATAAAAATTTGTCGGAAATATTACAACGGTTCAGGAACATAATTATGACTGCGATATTTTTTTCGGATTACAATCAGTCTTCTGGTGATTTTTTGTCGTGTCAACCTTCAAAAATTGTTTCTTTTTTGATGAAACCCTTACTTTTTCTTTCATGTTTGCATTAATATTAATAGACTAGGCGGGGTGTTTTTTGCTTTAATTTTGGTGCTTTAATGAACGAGTTAACTCAGCGTGTCAGCAATATAATAAAATGTGTTTGCAAGGATTTGTATGATCGCGAGGATGTGGTCCGTATTGTGGTTCTGACCATTCTTGCCGGGCAGAATGTTTTTCTTTTCGGACCGCCGGGAACCGGAAAAAGTATGATATCCCGCAAGGTTGCCGGAATTTTTGAAAATTCTAAATACTATGAACATCTGATGCACCGTTTCTGCACCCCGGAGGAACTTTTCGGCCCGGTTTCGCTCAAACAGCTGAAAAACGATCAGTATGTTCGTCTTACTGAAGGTTATCTGGCATCTGCTGATTTTGCCTTTCTGGATGAAATTTGGAAATCATCGCCTGCAGTGCTCAATACACTTCTTACGCTGATAAACGAAAGAAAATTTCACAACGGCAGTGAAACCCTGAAGGTCCCGCTGAAGTCCCTGATTTCTGCATCGAATGAAATACCGCTTCACGAAGCCGGACTTGATGCTCTTTACGACCGTTTTCTGGTTCGTCTTACTGTAAATCCGATCCGTGATTCAGCAACCTTCAGAAAACTGATAACAGGAAGCACCGCCGGCATCTCTTCGGAAATTCCTAAAAAGCTGCGTATTACCAATGAGGAATATGAACTGTGGCTCAGTCAGATTGAACAGGTAAAACTGTCTGAAACGAATGCTGAAGCCATAGTCAGAATGAGGGAGATAATAGCTGAGCAGGTTGATTTGAGCGATCTTGACGGTAAACTTGACAATACCTTTGATGAAGATGCGGATCAGGATGTACTTTCCGATGATCAGAAATACGGCCATCTGTCCTATGTTTCCGACCGCCGCTGGTTCCAGATTGTAAGACTGCTGAAGGCGTCGGCTTTCTACAACGGTCGAACTGAAACCAGTATCAAGGATTTTTTCATCCTGCGCTACTGTCTGTGGAACAATGCCTCGGATCAGGGAAGTTTTGACCGCCTGGTTACCGATATAATCAAGCAGTATGCCCAGCAGGATCTGGTGAGTGATGAACTGCGCAGGACCATTGAAACTGAATTCAGCGAACACGGCATATCATTCTGCGAGGACATGGTACGGCAGATTTCAACCATCGAAAAGGAAATTGACAAGATCCGCAGCAAGCTCAAGGAAAATGATGTGGAAATACGCGGCGGCGACCGTCAGCTCTTTTTCCGCCAGAATTCAGATCTGACCCCGAAATTCAACAGATTTCCGAAACCTTCCGCGATCAACAAGGTTAATTTTGAATCCTATATCACCGAAATGCATATTGAACCGGGCATGGAGGTGGACTGTACTGTAACCAAGACTCCAAACCGCGGCTTCAAACTTTATCTCAACCAGCTGGAATGTTTTCCTGATGACGAGTTTTTCAACAGCCAAGTATCCAACGGCCAGCGGATAAAAATGAAAATTTACGCGGTAGATCGTGAGAACCGGCTGATCTGGGTCCGAACCATCAGAAAAACAGCAGAGTACTGGCTGCCGATCCTGAATTACGATCTCGATATCGTGTACCGTTCCATCTATAACGAACAGCTGGTCCGCAGTCCGAGTCTGAGTTTCAAGCTCAGTGCCAATGAACAGGGAAATTTTGTACTGACGATTATGGGGCAGAATACCAAGCAGCAGCATATAATCAAGAAGGAATCGATCAACCTGCTGCTGATGCTGATCAAACAGTTCAACCGCCGCGGCGAATTTGAAGAGAAAATCATGAACTACTTCAATGAGTACGACCGTCTGTTTGAAAAAATTATTCATGAAATTGACGAGGAGATCTTCCTTAACAACGATGACAAACGGTGCCTGAAGGAAATATTCTTCGATCTGATCCCGAATATCCGCAAGGCAAAGAACGATTTCCTAGAGTTACAGAATGTTTACAGCAAATAGTACCAGACTTCTGCGTCATGCAAGCCGTACCCTTGCCAGACTGATGGAGCGGGAGAATAGATCCGGCAGTGCTCTTACTGCGGAGAATATGTCCATTCTCCGCAAATCAATGAAGAATTTCATCAACAGGATTAATGCCAGGCTCTCACCCCGGGTGGTCAGCGATGATCAGTATCTGGCAGATCTGGAAGCTCTGTCGGAACTTTCAAAGCTTTCCGCCGATCAGATCAACAGTTCGGTGCTGGCGCAGGAAAAGGAACTTTTCCAGAAATATTTCCGGGAGAAGGGACACTATAAACTCGATCTGCTGGAAAAATATTTCAACAGCTACTTCTCCATCAATGTCCCGGATAACAATGCAGATCAGCAGACCTGGGACGAGTACCACAGTTCCATCAACAGTTTCAAAAGTTCACTGGAAGGCTCTCATTCCTCCTTTGTCTCCCACATTCTTGAGGAGGTCAAAAAGAAGGAGGATGAATATATTTCCGAGATCAGTAAGTATTTTGACCAGGTTATTGCAGATCAGTTTGCATCCCAGATGGAAAGGGTGGAACTGTGCAACCGTCTTAAACTTCCGGTAAAAAACTATCTGTCCGGTTCGGGGAAAAACATTCCGGATCCTGCCACCGGCAGTTCCGGCAGAACCGAACCATACCAGACCGCCAACCTCGGCAATGCCAAACAGCAGAAATTTTTCCAGTCCTCCGGTGCACAGAATTCATCAGCCGGTAACAATCCGAAGATAGAACCTTCCGAACGTAAAACCGGACGTGACGTAGGCAGTCAGCAGGGAAAGCAGCAAAAAACTAAAAACCGCTACGATGAACTTACCGACCGGATGATGGATGATTATCACAACGGCAGACCTTATCAGAACAGTGAGCAGGCGAAGCGAGACAGTAACGGCACCTCAGCCCCGCCGCCGACTCCGGCTCCGCCATCAGAAAATGAAAACTCCGGAAAGTCAGCTTCACCGCAGCTGCCCGGAACCGGGCAGAGTCAGAGCGGAGGATCAGGCACCGCCCAAGCTCAGGCAGGAGAAAACAGCAGTTCAGAACGTGCCGGTGGTGAACCTCAGCAACAGAATATTTCATCCGGGACCGGAACGCAGCCCGCCTCCGGAACCGAACCGGAGGAGGCCGGTCAGAACAGGAACAGAAAACCTCGTCCAGGCAGACAGCGTTCAGGCGGGATCGGACTTGCCGACGTTCCTCCGCAGCAGCAGGAAAATACCGCCGGTTCCGGAGAATCTTCCGAAGGCGAACAGACCGGGGACAGTTCACGCAGAGCAACTTCTAAATCCGCGGGTGAAAATGAACAGAGCGGCGGAACTTCAGGCTCTGATGCAAAGACGGATCCTGCCGGACGGGCGGACGCAGATCCCCCGGGGGAGGAGCAGTCTGAAACCGGGGAGCGCAGCTCAGATCAGGAAAATAAATCTGCAAATGATAGTTCCGGCTCCGGGATCAACAGTCGGACCAGATTTATCCAGGAACTATCCCAGGCTTTGGGCGGGATGTCTGCGGATCAGAAAATGCCCCGTCCCGCCGCTGTCACTCAGGATAATGTACCAGAGGGGGCAAAAGGTACCGGTCAGTATGCGATGGCTGCAGATCTGGATCCGTCCATGTCTGATGAGGGCAGTGAAATCGATGCTCCTGCAGAATATGATCTCGGTAAATTTCTTGAATCAGGAGATGCGGATTTTTCTGATGAGCAGTTCTCAGGTTCGGGAAGCGGTGAAGCGGACGGTCAGAGCTCCGGTGCGGGCAGTTCCTCTGCCGGGAGCGGCGGTGAACAGCCGGCGGAGGATTTTGATCTGGAGAGTGTCAAGTCCATTGCCGACTACCTCAAGGAACTCGGATACAACAGTGATTTCGGAGCAGATCCATCCTATTTCTGGCCGTACCAGTACTGGAAAATTCCTAAACCTGGCGGAAGATTCGCCTATGATCTTCCGCCGCAGTCACCTTTCGGTGAAACACCGGATGCCCCTGATCAGCAGCAGCCCGAACCCGGAACTGATGAGCAGGATCTTGAGGATGATGACGATGACGAACAGTTTATAAACGAACTGGTTGAATCTATTCTAAGCAGTAATATTCAGACCAAGAAACAATCCTTCAACCGTGCGGGGAAAAATAAAGGGATCATCCGTCAGTCCGATGATCAGTTTATTCATTACTTCGGAATTATCCAGCATAATACCGGACTGCAGAAACTGCTCAACCGTCTCGGCAGATGTATGGATCTCGATCGCTCCCAGGAGGATCGGGCCAGGGAGGATTTCAATTCCTCCAGAAATAAAAACAAGGCTAACAGTCCGGAGTCTATTTCCGGTATCACCCTCGGCAATGAAATCAGCTATGTTCTGCCCCAGGAACTGGTTAAAATCAATGATCCGGTGGTGGAGCCGCTGTTTGATATCAATTATCTGGAACGAAATCTGATCCGTTTTGACCTCGAAGGTATTGCAGATTTAAATGAAGGGCAGGAGAAAATTCCAAGTTCCCCGTCCCATGAGCGCGGACCTGTTATTCTGTGCGTAGATACCAGCTCCTCCATGCAGGGGATCCCGGAAAGCTATGCCAAGGCGGTGGTGATGAGTCTTGCCACCAAATGTGTTTCCGCTAAAAGAGACTGCTTTATTATCAACTTTTCCGTAAGTATTGAAAAACTGCTGGTGAACCGTAAAACTGCAGATCCGGAAAAAACAATCAGCGGATTTCTCTGCAAGTCTTTTAACGGCGGCTCTGATCTGGATGAGGCTCTTACCGAGTGCCTGTACCTGATGGAGAACGATCCCGCTTTCTTCCGTTCCGACGTGCTGTGCGTCACCGACGGCCGGGTCAAGTATTCTCCGGCGCTGGTGGAACTGATCAACAAGCGTAAAAAGAACGAAAAAAATAATTTCTATGAACTGCTGATCAGTACCGCCTATGCAGATCAGTACATGTACTCGCTTGAGAATATCGATAACCTCGATCCGATGAGGCTTTTTGATATAATTTTCCGACTTAACCGTGACGGTAATACTCTGGTGGAATACCGTAACGGCAAAGTAAAGAACTTTTATTGAGTCTGAACAGGGGAAGATTATTGTGAAACTTATTTTTTTTATAGCAGCGCTGTTTCTGTGCGGCGCCGCTGTTGGGGTAACTAAAACAGTGCTGAAAAATTCTGTGCTGAACTGCGGGCAGGTGAACCCGGTGACGGTCTGAAAATTACGGAATGCCGCACCGAGACCGGCAGCAAGGGTGTCAGTCTGTATATCAAGTATGATCTGGACATCGATCCCGACAGTGCTGCCGCCGGGCCTTTTGTTACGGATAAAACCAATATGACGCAGGAATTCAAGCAGGAGTCCTGTCCCGGTGTTTTTGAACCGGAACAGCTCTACAGCATTGAATCGGTATCCTATGTCAGGGGCCGTGAATTCGAAAGAGTTTCCGTAACCCGTGATGACTGCGCCGGTTATCTTAAGTGAGCTGCGTTTTGAATTTTACCTGAGGAGATCCTGTGAAACTGAAACTTTCTGTTATTACTATGCTGATGCTGGGTCTGTGCTCCTCCGCATCCGCCGCGGGCGGTATAGAACGGATCTGCGGTATTCTGGCTGATGCGCTGAAGAGTGATGTTTATAAACTTGAAGACTGCAGAACAGAGGAAAACCGCAACGGGATTTCCATTCATCTGCGTTATTCCACAGATACCATTGTGGATGAGCGGCAGCAGACCCTGGTTTATGACGAAAGCAATGTTCAGCCCCAGACCAGAAATTTATTCTGCAGTATTTTCAATGCCAATCCGGAAATTTACAGCGTTGAATCATCCACCTACTACCGGGAGCGGAAAACGGTTCAGTTCAACCTGTCCAGAAAAATATGTACCGGCAGTGAAAAACCGGCCGGCAGTCTGGTGATTGACGATGAGATGAAACGTCAGCTGCTGCTGGAGCAGTGCCAGGTTGCCTCGGGACAGATGAATTTTGAGAAAATCCGCAGTCTCGGCTGTGATTTTCGTGACGACGTCATCTATTACCGCTACAATGTGAATGATCCTAAATTCAAAGATGCGGTGTACCGTGAGAGCAGATTCAGCGCTAAGAATGAAAAGGAACGCCGGCAGTTCTGCGGACAGATCAATGCAGCACAGTTTCGCGATGCCGGATTCAATACCATTAAATTTGTATACCAGTACGAGGGGATCCCGGTAAGGGCAGTGGTACTGGATCTTGAATACTGTACCGGAAAATAATAGCTGAAGCAGAGCTGACGGCACCGGAACGATTAATTGACAGAATTTTGCAAACAGGAAAACAATCATGGCTAAATTATCAGGAGAGCAGAGAACAGCTGCGGAACTTGCTGTTCTAATTTATGAAACCGTGCTGGAGAATCTTAAAAACGGCGGACGCCCGGTGATGGCCCGCGCTCTTGAACCGGATGAAAATTATTTCAGTGACGATCCTGAAAAAATGAGCAGTCCAATGATTAAAAAATTTCTCGGCTCCTTTAAAGCCGGCGGCCGGAAACTTGATTTATGGCTGTGCTCGGAAATCAACTGGTACGCCCCGGGAAAAATCTATGTCGGACTGAAGGCTGACAGCATAGATGAAGCACCGCTGGATTTTTCCGGTGAACTTAGGGATGTGCTGCAGCAGTTTCAGGGAGAGGCGCAGCAGGAGCCGGTGGACGGATGGATCTGCTGGCGCTACATAACCGTCAACGGGGATTCAACAGTGAATTCCGGAAGCGGTGCAGTGCCGCATTTTAAGGTTGCCAATGACGCCTTAAGGCAGCTTGCCGGAAGTGAAAAGACTCTCAAAAAATTTATTCTCACCCTGCTTGAAGTTTGGAACAGATTTGATGAGCAGGCTCAGTCTCTGCTGAAAACTCTGAAAAAATAATCAGATCCCTGCCGGAGCAGCAGGATCCCGCGTCAGTTGATGCAGGCCATGATCATCCGGTGGTTGAGATTGTACAGAAGCCAGTAGTTTTTCTGATCTTTAAACTTGTGCTCGATGTGTACATCCAGGTATTTAAGATCCTGGACCGCGCGGGTCAGGTATTTTCTGCATAAATCCCCTTCATCAAATTCTATGAACAGCGCCTTGATTGTCCCCCGGTTGGTGATCTGGCTGATTTTATAGCGGGTGGTGAAGGTTCGCAGATATCTGAGCATATTGCGGAAGTACGGTGAGCATTTTTCCCGATCGGTCTGACACGGTATTACCAGTGAATAGCGGTTCTTGTCAATTTTCATGCTGAGGATCGACTCGAAGGGCAGCACGGCATAGAGCAGTGCTGTCATAATCAGTAGAAATCTGCAGAATTTGCGCATGGAAATTTTCCCCGTGTTCCGTATTCCGGTATTCTAGAAGCGCCTGAATTTTGAGGCAATAAAAAATTCAGGTTTATGTTTCAGCGCGGTGCAGTTTTTGAACATATTGTCATAAAGCTGGGCGCTGTCGGTGGCAAACTCCGGTACTTCGGTCAGACTGGTGCAGTTTTCAAACATACTGTTGAAGTTGATGGCACCGGCGGTATTCCACAGCGGAAATTTGATCAGCGAACTGCAGTTGCAGAAGGCGCGGTTGAGATTCTGCACGGATGCGGTGTCGTAGATCGGAACATGAACCAGACTGCGGCAGTCCCCGGCAAATTCGGTAAGATCTGTAACCGTTCCCAGCCCCTCGATTGCCGGCAGCTGTTCGAGCTTCTTGCAGTCGCAGAACATATGATCGGCAACATTTGCCCGGCCTGCTTTCAGATCTCCCACGGAGACGAGATTTTCACAGTGGGCGAACATATAGGACAGAACGGTGGCTCCGCTTAAATCAAGTGACGGAACCTTTTCCAGTGAACTGCATCCCATGAACATCATGTTGAGTTTTTTTGCATGGCGCAGATCCCACTGGGGGATGGTTTTAAGCTGTTCACAGCTGTCACACATGCTGACCGCACTTTCCAGACTGGTGAAGCGGAATTTCGGCAGTTCACGCAGGCTGCAGCAGCTTAAAAAGCAGTTGTTCATGTTGGTAACGGATGAGGTATCCAGCAGCGCCACTTCAGTCAGTGCATAGCAGTTGTCAAAGGCTGATTCCATGGTGGTGGCCTTTGTTGTGTCAAGTTGCGGGATCTGCTGCAGGGAGCGGCAGGCGGAAAAGGCAAAGGACAGATCCTCCGCCGAAGAGGTGTCGAGATCACCGATGCTCTTCAGGCTGAAACAGCATTCGCAGAAGCCCTTGAAATTTTTAACCCCGCCGGTGGCGGTGAAGGGGATTGATTCGAGTTTGTGGCAGTTTTTCAGTGCCGAACTCAGATCTGTCACCCTGCCGGCGTCAACCGGCTCACAGCTCTGCAGATTTTCACAGTTGGCAAACAGTCCGGCGAGGGAGGTGCATTTCTCCCCGGCGGTAATTTTGAATCTGACGTGCCTCAGAGGTTTGAGGGCAAAAAAAGGTGAATCACTGAAATTCTCCCGGTTGATGTCCACCGACAGACTGTAGTTGATCACAAGTTCGTCCAGAGTGTTGGTGATCAGCCTTACTTTTAGCTGTTCATCGATTTCATCAGGTGAATTCAGTATAAATACTTTCTGGTTGTTCATAAAATTATTCCAGGGTGTCTACAGGGAGCAGCTGCTCCAGATCGTCCTCCTCCCGCATTGACAGATGAGATCTGAGGATCGGGCATTCTTCGCAGTACATCGGAAGATCTGCGTCATACCGCCTCATTATAATTTCATATACATCATTAAGTAAATCATTAATGAACTGTTCAGACTGCGGTGAATCGCCGTTTACATATTCACTGATGATTTTTTCCGAGAATGAATCAGTTTCCTGATGTCGTTCGCCGAACAGGTTCACCAGCAGTTCATTGTAATAGAGACATTTGAGTTCATCAGCTCCGGTCAGGGTGCCGTTCTGGTAGATCCGGCATAATTTTTTCAGCGCACCGATATGGGCAAGACCGGCTGCGGCAGTGTAGTACTGCAGTGCCTTCTGCGGATCTTTTGCGGTAACGGTGCCTTCCTCATAGATCTCTCCGAGTATGAAATTGGCCCTGTCGCTGTTGTTCTGCGCCGCCCGTTCCAGCCAGTGGAGATATTTCTGATCGTCCTTTGCCGTGATTTCCCCTTCGCGGTAGATGTTCGCCAGTTCCAGCTGTGCCGGCATGGTATTAAGTTCCGCCGCTCTAATCATCAGCTCCAGCCCTTTGTTGACATCCCGCTCTACTCCGACACCGTTAAGATGGCAGTTGGCCAGTCCGAACAGTGCCACCGGATGTTCGGGTACCGATTCAAGCACCATGTTGAAATGAAGCACCGCTTTTCTGCCGTCCCGCTCAATTCCCCAGCCCGAGTAGTAGCAGGAGCCGAGATCTGCAATGGCATCAAGATGATTGGCCACCGGCAGCTGGGCCGCTTTGATCAGCAGTCGTACCGACTGTTTTTCATCTGAAGAGCTGCGCAGCGGATCTTTCATGGTTATGTTGGCAAGTTCATAGGCCGCCTCAAGCAGATTGTGCTCATAGGCGGAGCGGTAATATCTGATGGCAAGGCGGATGTTCTTTTCTGATTTATAATGGCTGCCGAGGATATATTCGGAAAGTCCCTCCCGGTTGTCCGCACCTTTTTTGAGAATGCGGAAGGCAAGCTCCACGTCCTGCGGTATCCCTTCTATTCCCCGCATGTAATAGGTGGCCAGAATACCGCTGATGCCGTACCGGCCTTCATTGAAAGCCGCTTTGAGATACGGGTAGGCTTCTTTGAGTCTGAGGGCGGTGTAGTAGCACTGTCCGGCCTCTTCATTGAAATTGTACTGCGGATCCTGCTGTGATACTGATTTAATCAGCACCAGGGCTTTGTTCTGATCCTGTTCGCATCCTCTGCCGGAAAAATACCGTTTGGCAAGTTCCAGTGCCGCCCTGGTATGACCGTGGTCCGCCGCTTTTTTTAGCCAGTTGAAACTTTCCTGATAGTCGAAGTTTGACTGCTTCTGGTACGGTGCGTAATAGATCGCATAGCTGTATTCGGCATTCGGCTCTCCGCGCTCCGCCGCCATCATCAGCCACTGTTTGGCCTTGAGCAGATCTTTCGGGGTGCCAAGTCCGTTGAAATAGAGTTTGAACATCAGATAGCAGCTGTAGGGATTTTCCGGTCCGGCAATTTCCGACAGTCTGCTGAAAGCCTGTTTGTAGTTGTTTTTTTCGAACAGTTTCAGACATTCATCGATGGTGAACGTTCTGCTGTTTTCTTTTTTCGGTACTGCAGTCGGTTTAAATTTTTTTTTCATATTTTCCTGAAATTGCTTAGGTATTCCTCTGAATTTTTACAGATACCTGGTTCAGCATCTGCATTCTTGCCTGCTGCTGAATATCGGCTTTCTCCGACGGAGTGATCGCCGCTTCGATTTCTTTCAGAAGTGCAGGATATTCCTTGTTCGGATATTCATCGGGGATCAGATAGACATAGTAGTAGGCCAGCTGATCATCTTTTTCAAAATAGTTTTCTCCGTTTTCATCCTGTCCCGGAACTCCGGTGTGATACAGTTTGGCAAGTTCAAAGCGGGCGTCGATCTGGCCGAGATGCGCCGCCTCCACATAATAGTAGCGGGCCTTTTTGTAGTCAGGCTTTTCGGAAAGTTTTGCGTTGGCGTACAGATATCCGAGATTGTACATCGCCTCCCGGTGGCCGTTTTCCGCCAGTCTGGTCAGCCATTTCTGTGCCAGAGGGTAGTTGGTCGGGATTTTCTTGCCGTCGGAATAGAATACTCCAAGATAGTACTGGGCTTTCTGATCACCCTGTTCAGCAGATCTTGTGTACCACTCAACCGCCTTTTCAATATCGCGGGGAATATGTTCGTTTCGGCCCTGCATGTACAGAAGTCCGAGTATTCGCTGTGCCTTGACTGAACCCGCCTGCGCCGCTTTTTTAATAAGTTCTGCAGATTTGTGCGGATCCTCCTTTACCCCGAGTCCTTCGCCGTAGATGCGGGAGAGTACTCTCATGCATTCCGGATCTCCGTTGGATGCTCCGTTCGAAACCAGCAGAAATGCCTTCTCGTAATCTTTTGATACCATGGTCCCGTCAAGCAGCATTGAAGCCATGCGGGCCGCTGCCTTTTCACAGCCGAGGTTGAGGGCAAAGGAATACCAGTTGTAGGCACGCTGTCCGTTAGGGAAGGTGCCGATAGCCTCTTCGTACATCTTGCCCAGCTGGTACTGTGCCAGCGGATAGTTCAGGGATGCAGCCTGGTTCATCAGTTTGAATGCTGTTTCCTGATTAAGTGCCACTCCGTCTCCGTCTATATACATAAGTCCCAGCTGATAGATGGCCGGGGCGTAGTTGTGTCTTACTGCATTGGAAATATATCTGAATGCCTCCTTGGTGTTTTTCTCCACACCTTTGCCCTTCAGATAGTGCAGTCCGGTCTGATAGGATGCCTCCGGATAAATTTCGGAGCGGTCGTCGGCTATACTTTTGTATATGTGGAAAGCTTCTTCAGGATTGTACTGAGGATCTTTTTCGTCATTGAGATAGCCGGCCAGTTTCAGCATCGCAGGGTTGTACTGCTGCTGAGCCGCCTTGGTGTAATAGTCATATGCTTTCTGGTGGTCAGGCTCGCCTCTGATTCCGTGATCGTACCATTCAGCCAGTTGAAAACAGGCGGTGACATCCTTTGCCGCTGCCATGATCAGATATTTTTCAGCTTCACTCAGACTCAGGGTGGTACCGAGTCCGTACTGGTAGATCTGCACCAGTGTCAGCAAGATCCTGATATCTCCGGTATGGAGAAATTTGAAACAGCCGTCAAGAGCTTCGGAATATTTTCCCTGATCAAAAAGCTTAAGCGTGTTCTCTATTGTATTATTGCTGAGCGGAGTTAATTCCTGGTGGTGTATTTCAAATCTTTGTATGGTTCTTTTCATTACTTTAGGATCCTGAACAGAGCTATATTGTTTTCATGCTAGCATAAAATATGATTATTAAATGTGCGTAAGATTTAAGTTTGGGGGATAGCTTTAAAATAATTTTGAGGTTGGTTTCTGCTGAAAAGCGGTATTCGATTAAGAATGTGGTCGCAGTTTGTGTGTCGTGTTGGTTTGATATGTTCTAGTAAATTTTGAGAAATGAAATTGTGATGATGTAATCTATGAATGGAGGAGCGTTACTTTTGAACTGTGCTCCTTGTGTTTAAGGGTTGATGAAGGACATTAAAGGTGTTTACGGGTTGATGAAAGACATTAAAGGTTTCATCGAGAAGGAAAACTTATATACCGCAGAAAGCCCCGTAAACCGCGGATGTACGGCACTTCTGCAAAAGGATGGTGTTTGCTTGGTGTTTAAATATATGTAACAAAACCATACAAAATACCACAATATATAGTGTTCTGTAACTTTGCAAGAGTTCCGATAATCTCCATTATGAGAAGTTCGGAGACGCAACCCCTAAGTGTATTGAAGATCAGTTGCCTTTTGAAATTCCCGATTCATGGGAATGGGTTAGATTAAATAATATTTTTTCTGTGATTAATGGAGACCGGGGGAAGAATTATCCTGCAAAATCAACTCTGTCAAACAAAGGGATACCCTTTATTAGTGCAGTTAATCTAGATGGAAAATCTGTAGTTAACGATGATAATTTGCTCTGCCTATCAGATGCACAATACGATAAGCTTGGTAGCGGTAAATTAATCAAGGATGATGTTGTTGTATGCATTAGAGGATCATTAGGAAAACATGGAAAATTTCCTTTTGATAAAGGCGCAATAGCATCTTCTTTGGTTATTTTAAGGTCTATGTACAACGAACAAATTCTGTCCGAGTTTATAATGATGTACTTAGATTCACCTTTATTTTTTGATGAAATTAAAAAGTTCGATAACGGTACTGCGCAGCCTAATCTTGCTGCAAAAAGTTTAGAGCAATTTTTTGTTCCTCTTCCTCCATTAGCCGAACAGAAACGGATTATTTACCAAATTGAAAATATTAATTCGAATATTGTTGAATACAATCAAAAGAATACCGAGATAGAATTCCTGCAAAAATTATTTCCTGAACAACTAAAAAAATCCATTCTTCAGGAAGCTGTTCAAGGAAAATTAGTTCCACAAGATCCATCAGACGAACCTGCAAGTGCTCTATTGGAACGAATCCGGGAAGAGAAGACTCGTTTGATTAAAGAAGGCAAAATAAAGAAAGACAAGAATGAATCCGTTATTTTCAGAAGGGATAATTCCTATTATGAGAAGTCAAATGGCGTTGAGCGTTGTATTGACGATGAAATTCCGTTTGAAATTCCAGATTCGTGGGAATGGGTTAGATGGGGAACTCTCTCTTATTCAATACAGTATGGATATAATGCTCCAGCTCTTGAAAAAGGCAAAATTAAAATGCTAAGAATTTCAGATATTCATGACAATAATGTTATTTGGAACACTGTACCATATTGTGAAATAGCAAATGCTGACATAGAAAAATATAGTTTGACAGAAGGAGATATCCTTTTTGCTAGAACAGGAGGAACTGTCGGTAAATCTTTTTTACTTACTAGTGTAATAGAAAAAGCTATATATGCCGGATACTTAATAAGAACAAGGTACAATACAAAAGAGCTATCTTCAAAGTATCTAAAGTATTTTATGGATTCCCCTTTTTATTGGGAACAGTTGAGGGGAAGTACAGTAGCAACAGCTCAACCTAACTGTAATGGGCAATCATTAGCCAAAATGCTTCTGCCACTTCCACCACTAGCTGAGCAACATCGTATTGTTGCTAAAATTGAACAGCTTCTTGCTATGATAAAAGGTCTTTAAACAGATGCATTATCTATCATGGTGGAAGGAGGTCTTTCATCATGATAGAAAAATTTGAAACATTCTTAAAAACGACAAATTATTCAGAAAATACAAAAACATCTTATCTGTTTGCAATCCAGCAATATAACAAACAATATGAAGAAGTCACTCAGGATAAATTGAAATCATACAAAGTGTGGTTAATTGAAAATTTTAAACCACAAACCGTCAACTTACGTATCAGAGCAATTAACTGTTACCTTGAATGTATAGACAAAAATGATTGGAAACTGCAATCTATCAAAGTACAGCAGAAGACATTTTTAGAGAACGTAATAAGTCAAGCCGATTACGAGTATTTCAAAAAACGCCTTGTCAAAGACGGAGAAAAATTTTGGTACTTTGTCATTCGTTTTATGGCTGCAACCGGAGCTCGAGTAAGTGAACTTATTCAGATTAAAGTTGAACATGTAAAACTTGGGTATCTTGACTTGTATTCCAAGGGTGGAAAACTCCGTCGCATCTATATTCCAGAGAAACTGAAACAAGAGGCTCTCCTTTGGTTAACAGAAAATTCAAGAGATAGTGGCTTTATCTTTTTAAACAAAGATGGCAATTTGATAACGACTCGTGGGATATCAGGACAGTTGAAGAAGTTTGCTAAAAAATACAGTCTAAACCCTGCTGTTGTTTATCCTCATTCTTTTCGGCATAGATTTGCAAAAAATTTTCTCGAGCATTGCAACGATATCGCGTTTCTTGCCGATCTTATGGGGCACGAGAGTATTGAGACCACGCGGATCTATCTCCGAAAAACGGCAACAGAGCAGCGTGAACTCGTGGATAAGATTATTGATTGGTAGCATCTACAAACTTTTATAGCTTATTACATAATTCAATCATTGAATCTATTGTGCGAATGATTCTGTTTTGTTCTTGGATGGGAGGTATAGGAATCAGTGTTTCTAATAAATCCTCTCTTTTAATCCCTTTTACAGTGACACCACTTCCTACAATATTCAAGGTTCTGTAAAAGTATAAGAAATATTTTTCACATATATTAGGAGTTAACCATATAGCTCTTAGATCTTGGTTTATTGCCGTTGGCCTAGATAGTTTGGCATATTTACCTAATCCCATGCGTGTACACAGTATAATAGCTTCACTATCAATGACATTTGTTGAACTACAGTTAACCCCTTCTTGAGTTATATGATCAATAGTGTCAATAATTATTCCGTTTTTAGCTTTTGAAAAATCCTTAACAGACATCCAAGGAATAGTTCCTCCCCAATATTTTGAATTTGACTTGTCTGGGGTTCCGCCACCTTTGTCATCAATAATTATATTTTTAAATCTAGTCCATTCCCATGAATTAGGAATCTCAAATGGGAGTTCTTTATCAATACAACGCTCAACACCATTTGACTTCTCATAATAGGAATTATCCCTTCTGAAAATAACGGATTCATTCTTATCTTTCTTGATTTTTCCTTCTTTAACTAGACGAGCCTTCTCGTCCCTTATACGTTCTAGCAGAACACTCGCTGGCTCGTCCAATGGATCTTGAGGAACTAATTTTCCTTGAACAGCTTCTTGAAGAATAGATTTTTTGAGTTGTTCAGGGAAAGTACTATTTAACTCATTAATTTTAGATTCTTTTGCATCATACTCATCAATATGAGGAATGAGCTCTTCAATTTTAGCTACAATTCTTTCTTGCTCGGATAAAGGCGGAAGAGGTAATAACTGATTTTTTAACATCTCTTGGGTAATTTGATTTATTGTTTCGGTTTTGACTCCTTCTAGTTGGTATCTAAACACAGGGGAATCAAGAAAGATTTTAATGTATGGATTGAATCGACTACTAAATTTTGCCATAAAGGCACCAAAGGCCATTCCATCCTTATCCACAATTGCACATTTTCCAACTAAAGATCTACTTCCGTTTCTTGCACATATTAAAATATCTCCCTTACAAATTAAGGCTTTGCTAGGTACTTTACAAGAAACAAACAGACAATCATCATAATTCATTTTTCCGTTTTTTATGTTATTTGATCGTAAAACCAAAACTCCACCAGAGTTTGTTTTATCTGTCGGATGATATGTCAATCCTATGTTCGTTTCGCCAATATCCCCAAGTCTTACCCATTCCCATGAATTTGGAATTTCAAAAGGCAACTGTTCTTCAATACACACTGGCTCTGCGTCTCCGATCTTCTCATAATGGAGATTATCAGAACTGCGGAATATATATGAGGAATTCTTTTCCTTCTTTATCTTCTTATCTTTTATCAGCTTTTCCTTCTCTTCGCGGATATGCTGAATTAAAACACTCGCAGGCTCGTCATTGGGATCTTGCGGTACAAGTTTACCCTGTATAGCCATTTGCAGAATGGAGTTTTTTAATTGCTGTCCGTTCATTCTGCATCTCCTTTTAGGTCGATACCAAGAATATCTGTAATCTGACCAAGTATTCTATCGATGTCAGCATTCAGACTTGCTCGTTTTTCCTGATATTGAAGAATCAGTTCTTTAGGCGGTAGTATTTCTTCCTCCTCATGGGGGTATCCACAAAGATCGATGTTGTAATTACGAGCAATCAGCTCATCTACTGTGTATTTTTTTGCCTTGTCAAAATCGTTCTCAGTTATTTCTTTGCGATTGCTCCACCACTCAATAGCAGTTTCAAAATGCTCCAATTTCATTGGTTTTGTCTTGGAGAAATTCTTGTATCCCTCAGGCATATCCAATCTATACAACCACGTTTCTTTTGTAGCCCCTGTTTTATCAAAAAACAAAATCTTGGTTGTAATTGATGTGTAAGGAGCGAACACGCTGTGTGGCATTCTGATAACAGTATGTAAATTAAATTCTTCAAGCAGTTTTTTCTTGATGGCTACCTTCGCATTATCTGTTCCAAATAAAAAACCGTCAGGAAGAATTATTGCACAGCGACCGTTCTTTTTGAGTCGATACATAATAACATTCATAAAAAGATCTGCTGTTTCGCTACTTTGAAGATCACGAGGGAAATTCTGTTTTACCACATCCTTTTCACTGCCACCATAAGGAGGATTCATGATAATTACGTCAAAACGGTCAGCTTCTTTATAATCTTTTACCTTTTTTTCTAATGAGTTTCCGTGGATAATACGAGGATTATCAATGTCATGCAGTAGCATATTGGTGGCACAGAGAAGGAAAGGCAGTGCCTTCTTCTCAATACCATATACTGAATTGCTATATACAGTTCGGTCATCTACAGTTTTAATCTGTTGATCAAGAGCATTGAGTGCTGAGGTAAGAAACCCTCCAGTGCCACACGCAAAATCAGCGATAGATTCTCCGATTTTCTGTGCGATCATCTTGACCATGAAGGCTGTTACTGCTCGCGGAGTGTAGAATTCACCAGCGTTACCGGCACTCTGTAAACTTTTAAGAATCGTCTCGTATATTTCCCCAAAAGCATGTCTGTCTTCATATTCCTCAAACTTAATCTCATCAATAACATTGATTACCTGCCTTAATAGCACGCCATCTTTCATGTAGTTGTTATTGTCTTCAAATGCTGTTTTGACGATAATCTGACTCATTGGTGTTTTTTCATCGATCTCTATTCCTTTAAGTGTAGGAAAGAGCTTATTGTTTACAAAGTCGAGAAGGGCATCCCCAGTTAAAGCCTTTCCGTCTTTTCTGTCAACCGCCCAATTACTCCAACGAAGCTCGTTAGGAATGATAGATACATATTTATCATCATAAAACTCCCAAACTTGCTCCTTGGCGTCATAAACTTTCAAAAACAGAATCCATACCATCTGCTCAATTCTTTGAGCGTCACCATTGATGCCGGCATCATTTCTCATGATGTCCTGAAGTCGTTTTACGAGATTATTTAAACTCACTTAATTAATCCTTATGCAGCATAGAGCTGATTTTGCAATTCATGTACAGCCTGTAAATAGCCGTTCTTCCCTCCGAACAATTTGGCTATATTCATAGGAGTGCCATATTTTCTGAAAGGGTCATTTGAAAGGATAGTGATATTATCTATATCGGAAATCCCTTCATTCATGTATTTGTCTAACAAAGCTGAAATAACATCCTGCGCTAAACCGGAATACTTATATAGATATCCGCGCTTTTTGACATTGTTAACACGTTCTGCTTTTGTAAGCGGGGGCTTATCATAAGCTATATGACAAATCAGATCAAAATCATCGATGTCCTTGTTTCCCGATGTTTCACGCAGGGCTTCTAAAAGAACTCCTCTCTCTTTGAGTGCATCTATGATGGCTTGTTTTCGTTCAACCTCATTCCATGCTCTCAAGAAAGAATCAAGTGTAGCATACTCTCCAAGAATGTTCTTCTTTGAGTAATCGACAATGCTCTCTGTTATTAATTTTCCGTCGTAGTCATAGTACTGTACACGTTCATTTAGAATTTTTACATCAACACCATTAACATGATATTTAATCCTAGGTTCTGGCTCAGGATTGCCTCCACCTGGAGTTCCTGTACCGCCATTTCCTCCATCGTCATTACCGCCTGTGGTATGGATACCATCATCGGTTCCATCACCATTTTCCTCACCGCCATTGTCTCCTTTATGTTCAGTACCATCTGGATCAATTATGACAATAGGATCTCCATCAAATTCAGGATCAGCAAATAGTCTGCAAGCATTTCTGAAATCTATAATTGTGAAATACTCTTTACCATAATCTGGTTTTAGACGGGTTCCTC
>JAEEGJ010008541.1_pt1 | contig 28152 bp, 19 predicted proteins | sample 8958761 | NCBI WGS metagenome assembly JAEEGJ01 (sample SAMN16246546, study PRJNA631951) | gut metagenome | biome: gut microbiome; feature: rumen; material: RS-attached | host: Bos | place: Iran: Karaj | collected 2018-10
CGCCGAGAAAGCTCCCCGCATTACCGCTGCCATAGGGATGCCGGTAAAGCACGGCATCCCGGGCCCCGGTGGCGCCCGTCTCGAACCGCTCCCGGGCCGATTTCGACTTGGTCCGGTACGCGAACGCGACCGGAACGCCGAAAACGTCATTGATGTCCGCCGTGCTGGCGGCATACTGGAACCCGGCCCGGAAGCCGAGGCCGTTGTAATGGAACTGTCCATAGCTGACGCCGAGCATCATATCGCTTCCGATCATGCTCTTGTCGGACATCGGGACATTGAGCCCGACCTGCAGGCCGATGTCCCTCGTCTGTGCGAAAGCATTTCCGCACAGGGCCAGCAGCACACTAATAATAACCAGTTTCTTCTTCATAATCGCCCACTTCCTTTCAAATAGCGAGCCATTTCCCTTTCAACTCAACATCAAATTGGCGGGCAAAAAAGAAGGTAACGCCCCCGATAGAGGGACGTTACCCGCAGTTGGCGCCTGGGGCTTGAAGCCCCGATGGCCCATTACCTTCCCGCCTTCTTGAAAAGGTCGTCCTGGAAGCTTTTTTCGATCACTTTTTTGATGCAGGTGTTCGTGGCCTTGAAGCCGTTGAACATCGTGGCGTCGGCCTGCTGGGTTTTCGCCTCCCAGAGCACATGGCCGTTCAGGTCCAGGATGGACGGCGTCAGCCAGGTGCGGGGGCTGTTGAAGACCACCCGCTTCTTGGCCATGACCTGCATGATGAAATCGGCATCCTCCGGCTCGGAGACTTGTTTCCAGGAGCCGGCGTTGATGAGCTCGCGCGTCACATCCTCGACTTCGTCTTCCGGGATGGGGTGTTCGGCGTCATTGATGATCTCGAAATAGACTTTGTTTCCGGGGGCGGTCGCCTCCGAAAGCGGATTTTGGGCCAGGGCGCTCGTGCCCAGGAGGGCCAGTGCCGCCAGAAGGAAAAGCTTGAGTTTATTCATAGCGTACCAATATTTGATGTCAATGGGTTGCGTTTGCATACAGGGCAAAAAACAGGCTACTCCCCTACTTGTTCAGGGCCTCCACCACCTCCTGGGCGGCGAGGACGAGGAGGATGTACTGCGGAGCCGTGTTGATGCAGCACTCGTTCTCGCCCCAGTGGAACGGGTAGTCGTCCTTGTTCTCGAAGAAATCGTCCTTCACCAGCAGGCCGGGGACGATGCCGCCGGGGATGACGGCGTAGTCCGCACGGTTGTTGCCGTAGGCGACCTTCTTCGTGTTCACGCCCACGGACGTCACGAAGGAGACATTGCTGTAGGGATGGCAGCCGAAGATGAAGTTCAGGCCCGCGAGGACATACTCCGGGTCGATCAGGTCCGGGAAGTACTTCCAGACGCGGTAGCAGTTGTAGGCGTTGGTGATGATGGAGGCGTTGCCGGCCCAGCCGGAACCGCCGATGGACACGCCGTACGGGTTGTCCTTGCCGCCGCGGGTGATGACCTCCACATAGGCGGGCACGAGGGCGCGGACCTTGGCCTGGAACTTCTTGTCCATATACGGGTAGATCTTGAGCGCCGCGGTGAGGTTCGGGCCGCCGGTGAACTGCGTGGAGAACATCCCGTTCTGCACGTTGCCGCCGTCGCGCGGGCCCGTGGGCTTGGCATCCAGCTGCTTCTCGACGATCGGGAGGAAGAAGTCCTTGTACTTCTTGTCGCCCGTCGCGATCCAGAGCTCGATGGCGGCGTTCAGGCGGGGATCCCCGCCGAAGCCGCCCCAGCGGCCCTGGGCCGGGCTCTTCGCCGGATCGGCCGCGTCAAAGTGCTTGTCCCACAGCATCTTCGCATTCTTCAGCGAGCGCTCGGCCTCCTCCGGATAGTAGTCCTTGAGGGCCGGGTAGGCCGCCGCCAGGGAGACGATGTCCTGCATCACGCCCGCGGCGCTGAAGCGGCTCGTGAACACGAAGCGGTCGTCGAGCGTGCCGGAGCGGTCGCCGCGCACCTCGTACGGCTTGAGCGTCGGGTCGTAGATCTTGCCGTCGGTGAGCGTCATCGCGTCGCCGAGGTGGTGGTAGTGGTGCATGTCGGGCTGGCCGATGACCTGCGCCACGAAGCCGATGTTCTCCACCTGCGCGTTGATGTTCAGGGTGCCGTGCATGATCAGCTCCACATTGTCCGGAACGCCGTCCGGGACGTGGATGTCGGCATACTGCGTCTTCTGGTCGATGAGGGTCTGGTCCCGCAGGGGCTTGAACTCCCGCCAGATGTAGGCGAGGTCCTGCGTGGTGTTCAGCACGGAATTCGCCTGGATGTCGAAGTCGCCGGCGTCATACCAGCCGCCCACGGCGAGCCCCGGGATGTGCTCGAGGGGCTGGTACTTGTCGTTCGTCTCGTCCCCCTGGAAATAGCCGTCGTGCAGGCGGACATTCGCCGGCGCCTGCAGGGCGTCGTCCATGTTCGCGCGCCCGTGCCAGATCCGGTACGCCTCGTTCACCTCCATATGGTCCATGTTCACGACCAGGGAAACGTCCATCGTCGGGTGCCATTTGTCGTTGTAGACGTCCTTGTCGATGGGGAATGCATTCGTCTCCACCCCCTGATAGTCGATGCAGTACAGGCCGGGTTCGCGGACGTCGGAAAAGTCGATCTGGACGTAATTGTAGCGGTGGTGGAAGACGCCCCAGACCTTGACAGGGACCGTCTTCGCGGTGGTCTTGGTGCCGTCCGGGTTCACCTTCAGGATGCGGGCCTCGGGGGCCGGGACGTCGTTGCGGTCGAGCTCGGCCACGGCCACCTTCTTCTGCGCGGGCGTATAACCCACCTGCGAGAAGCCGATGTTCGCGGGCCGGATCCAGCTGTTGGACACGCTGGGCTCCAGGTACCACTCCACGACCGTGCCGGTCTTGCCGCCGGGCAGGAGCGAGCGCAGCACGAACATCCCGTTCTGCGCGAGGTGACGGCCGTCATAGATGCCGATCTCCGTCTCCGACTGCACGCTCACGCGGAGCGCGTCGTCCTCCGGCGCCATCACGATGCGATGGCCGACGGACATCGGCTTCGCCACGAGGAAGTCGCCGCGGCCGCGGTCGTCGAAGGTGCTCTCGCCGAAGTACTGCGTGATCTTCTCCGACACCGGATGGACCTCCGTGTCGTGCATCGGATACTTGGGAAGGATGCGCGCCAGGCCGTCCACGAGGTAGTTCTTGCCGAAGTACGAGGCCGGGAAGAACTCCAGGTTCAGCCCCGCCTTGCCCACGAGCTTCTCCGGCACGGGCTTGTCCAGGATCACCTGGACCAGGCAGCCGCCATCCTTGGGTGTCACCCGGTACTTGGCCGCAAAGTCGTAGTCCGTGTGGGTGAGCGTGACCTGGACGAAGTTGCCGTCGCGGTCCACGATCCGGTCGGACACTTCGCCGAAGATGTCCCACTGTTCCGGGGTGTTCATCAGGCGGATGCCGCCGCCGGTGGCGAGGCGCTCGCCGCGCTGGATGATCTCCAGGCCCGCGAACTTCTCGTCATAGAAACCGCCGTTGTACAGGTTGTTGTACACGAGCACGTTCGTCCCGCGCGCCTCGAAATACCCGAGGTCGTTCAGGGTCAATGTCTGGGCCTGGGCCGGCTTCGCCAGCAGGAGAGCCGCCGACGCGGCCACGCAGAAGGTCAGGAGTTTACGCATTTTCGGAAGAGTGTTATCTATTTGGTAAAGATAACAAATACCTCCGAAATGTCCAATAAAAAAGGAGGCCGGCCCTTCGACAAGCTCAGGAACCGGCCTCCTCGTTCAGTACTGCTCAGGCTACCACTTGAAGCGGATTCTCAGCGGCGTGTAGCGGTCACCCGTCAGCAGGAAGTGCTGCACATCCACCGCATCCAGGATCGGATCGCCCGTCAGGTTGACGGCCAGCGTGAAGGTGCCGTCGCCATTGTCCGTGAGACGCTCGTTGCCGGGCATGATGTCATTGCCCGTCCAGGTCGTGGACCACCAGCCGGTGGTGACGCGGATCTGCGGGTTCGTGGCCTCCAGGTCGACATAGAAGGTCTCGGTCTTGAGCTTGTTCCAGACCGTCGCCGGGAAGGTCGTGATGCACTCGTTGTTGCCGTCCTTGCCTTCCAGGCCGAAGCGATAGTTGCTGGACCAGCTGATGGCGCCGTGCGTCCCGTCGTTCTCCCAGGCGCTCTCCGGATAGATGCCGATCGGCGTGAACCGGTCGCCCGTGACGAGGAAGTGCTGCTGCTGGATGGCCTCCACGTAAGCGGGATCGTCGGCCAGGTCGAGCTTCAGCGTGAAGGTGCCGTCGCCGTTGTCCGTGAGGCGCTCGTTGCCAGGCATGAAGTCGGAACCGTACTGGGCGCCCCACCAGCCGGTGGTGATGCGGATCTGCGGGTTCGTCGCCTCGACAACCAGGTAGCAAGTCTGGGTGAAGAGCTTGGTCCAGACATCCTCAGGGAGCGTGGCGATGCATTCGCTGTTCGGGTCGTGGCCGTCGAGGCCGATCCGGTACTGGCTGCTCCAGCTGACGGGACCGCCGGATCCGTCGCTCTCCCAGATCACGCCGGCGCGCGGGAAGACATCGGTCAGGGTCGCGGTCAGGGTCGCGGCCTCCACGTCCAGACGCAGGGTCCAGTAGCCTTCGGCCGGCAGGGTGATGTTGCCACCGTCCTGCTTGAGGTTGGCCACATACTGATTGTCAGCGCCCTCCACGGGAACGAGCGTACCGTCGATACCGAGGTTCACGGCATTGTTCTTCTCCCGGCGGAACTTGAATTCCTCACCCTTGTGGAAAGGAACCTTCGTGTTCTCCCAGACGAGCTGACGGCCCATGTCGCCCATGTCGACATCCTGGTCCCAGCTGCCGCCGTTGATGGTGCCGATCATGGTCCACTGGTACCGGCCCGTCAGTTCGGCGGTCATCGTCCAGTGCTCCACGTCCAGGGTCACGTCCCAGAAGCCTTCGATGGGGAAGGCGACCTGGTCCCCGCCCTTGACGAGGGCGCCCGTATAGGTGCCGTCAGGGTTCAGGGTCAGCCCGGCGTCGAGGCCCAGGACGACGGAATCGTCGCCGGTCATCCGGAACTGGAAGGTCTCGCCGAAGTGGTACGGGATGCCGCCCCGCTTCCAGACGAGCTGCTCGCTCTGGTCCTCCATCGGGAGATCCTGCGCGGAAGCGCCGCCGCCGATGGTGCCGTACACGGCCCACTCGTGATAGTACGGCCAGGCGTTCTGGCTGACCGAGAACTTGCCGCGCTGTTTCTTGGCATTCACGGTGATCAGGGCGTTACGCTCGCCCTTGATGTTCTGCTTGGCCCGCACCCGCAGGGTGACATCGCCGGGCTTGCCGGACTCCGGCTCGAATTCGAGCCAGTCGACCGGGCTGCTGACGAACCAGTAGTCGGGCGCGTTGAAATTGAAGACGAATTCCTCCCCTTCCGCCTGGTAGACCGAGCCGTCCGGCTGCACCGTGACGGTGTAGATCGCAGGGTCGGTCGGGTCGAATTCCTTTTCCTTGACCTTGTTGCAGGCAGCGGTCCCCAGAAGGACCGCTGCGGCTGCAGCGAGGAAGCATATTCTGTTCTGTTTCATATCTCAGCGTGTAAAGGGATTAGGGAATGAGATGAACCTCGAGGATGGTGAAGCCGAGACCCTGGAAGCGGAGACCCGCCGACTTCAGTTCATCCAGGACTTCGGCCGTGACCGTGGACTCGAAGTATTCGTCCGTGTCCTTCTTGAGCGCCTGGAGTTCATCCCAGTCACCCCAGCTGTCCACGTGCTTGAAGATGGCGTTGTAGGTATCGTCCTTGTCCTTGATGAAGACGCGGATGGTATTCCCTTCCTTGGCCTGGGCGAACTTGGCCGCGTCGATGACGATGGTCGCGCTCCAGCTGTCGAAGACCGTCTCGCCTTCCCAGATGATCTCTTCCTTCTGCGGCTCTTCGCCGCCTTCGTCGATCCACATGTTCTGGGAGAGGATGACCGAGGTGATGGTGAAGCCGAGACCCTGGAAGCGGAGACCCTGGGTCTTGAGCTCTTCGATGACCTCCGGCGTGACGGTGGACTCGAAGAATCCGTCGTACTCCTTCTTGAGGCCCTGGAGCTCATCCCAGTCACCCCAGCTGTCCACGTGCTTGAAAATGGAATTGTAGTCGCTGCCCTTGTCCTTGTAGTAGACGCGGATGACACCGCCCTCGACCACGTCGGCGAACTTCGCCGGCTCGATCACGAGGGTCGCGCTCCAGGCGTCAAAGAGCGTCTCGCCTTCGTAGAGGACGAACTCCTTCTGCTCCCAGTGGCCGCCGCCTGCCGGCGGGGCGTAGGTCAGCTCAGGAATGTCGAACGTCTTGCCGTCGAGGCTCTTCACCTTGCCGGGGAAGGTTCCCTCGAGGGTGTTCATCGGGACCTTGAAGCCCACGGTGCTGGTGCCCTTGCGGTAGAACATGGACTCGGGAATGACGTTGGTGTTGCCTTCGGCATCCAGCAGCTCGACGCTGGAGAGGAACTCCAGGTCCTGGCCGTAGATGTAGAAGACCTCGCCGAATTCGACGGACTCGCCCGCCTGCTTGGAATAACCCGAAACGACGGGGTTGCCGAGCTTCAGCGACATCTTGGACTCCGCCTCGTCATCCGCCGTGCGGACGGCGAGCGGGCCGCCTGCGGCCGAAATGCCGGCCGGGGCGGTGACGCGGATCATCTCGTCGCTGACGAGCTCGAAGCCGGATTTGGCGACGGTGACGCCGCCCGGGAACACGACCTCGGTCACGTCCGAGAAGCCGGAGCCGTTGATGGTCATCGGCTGGCCGGCGACCACCTTCGTGGGGAAGAACACCTTGATGTGCAGCCCCAGATCGGCCGATTCGCTGCCGCCTTCCTTGTTACAGGACGCGAGGGCGCCGACAAGGACCACCGACAGGATCAATCCGAAATATTTGAATATCTTCTTCATATCTTAAATCCTTATTGCTTGTCGTTTCACCACCCCGGATTCTGGGCCAGGTTGGCGTTCTTCTTCAGTTCAGACATCGGAATGGGATAGAAGTAGTACTTGTCATCCCACTGACGGTTGACGGTAGCGCGGGTGAGCAGCAGGGAAGGGCTGATTTCGGCCACCTGGATGGAGCGGAAATACTGCGGGCCCTTCTTCCAGCGGCGGACGTCCCAGAAGCGGTGGTTCTCGAAGGCGAGCTCCACCATGCGCTCGCGCTCGTAGTGCGCGACCCAGGCTTCGCCGTCCTCGGTGAACTCCGGCATGTTGACGCTCGGACGCTTGCGGAGCACGTTGATGGCCTCGTTGGCCGTCAGGCCGTACTGCGCATTGTTCGCGCTGCCCGTGGCGTTGTACACGGCCTCGGCATAGTCCAGGTAGAACTCGCCCAGGCGGAAGAGGATCCACGTGTGGCGGCGGGTGGTCTGGTTGTCAGCGGTCGTGACGCAGGCGCCGTCCACATACTTCTTCAGGTAGTAGCCGGTCGGCGTGGCGCCGTACTTCGGCGCGGCGTTGAAACCGCCCCGGAAGATCTCGATGGGCTTCTTCTGGGCGCCGTTGGTGGGCCATTCGTCGCCGTTCTTGACCACCGTGAGCGCGAAGCGCGGATCCAGGCCCTCGTACGGATCGACCGAACGGAGGTCGATGCTGCCGGGATAGCGCTGGCCGAAGGTCTGGCCGGTCTCCTGATACTCGTACTGGTCCACGAGCGTCTGGGTCGGGCAGTTGCCGGAGGAGCCGTTCTCGACGCCCACCGGGTAGTTCGCCATCTCGAAGGAGTTGAAATCTCCGCGTCCCAGGCCGAAAATCAGCTCCGCGTTGTAGAACGCGTCGTGGCCCCACAGGGTACCGTAGTTGCTGAGCTTCAGACCCCAGGCGTCGGCGTTGTCCAGGATGAACTTGCAGGCCTCGGCGGCCTTCGCCCACTTGGACTTGTCGTTCGACGGGTTGAAGAGCGGGGACGCCGCATAGAGCAGCGTACGGGCCTTCAGCGCGTAGGCGGCGACGCGGGTCGCGCGGCCGATCTCGCTGTTCACCTCGGTCTGGTAGGTGACCGGCAGGTGCGAGGCGATCTCGTCGATCTCCTCGACGATGAACTTCACGATCTGGTCGGCCGGGGTGCGGGTGACGCTGTTGGCCTGCGCGTTGGTGAGGGTCGTGGTCACGAGCGGAACGTCGCCGTAGGAGCGGAACAGCTCGAAGTAGAAGTAGGCCCGGAGGAAACGCGCCTCGTACGGGAAGATCTCCAGTTGCTGGACCCAGATGCGGTAATCCGGGTTGTACTGCCACTCCGTGATGTCGGCCTGGTCGAACTTCTCGAGGAACATGTTCGCGTCGGCGATGGCGGTGTAGCACTTGGACCAGGTGCGGGAATAGGGGTTCGCGGCGCTCCAGCCACCGTTCACGTAGTTGTTGACGGCGCCGGTCTCCAGCGCGTACATGGCCTCGTCGGTCGCGCCGGCGAGGAAGTAGGCGCTGTTGTCCTCGAACTCGTTGTTATAGACTTGCGCATACAGGTCGAAGACCATGTTCTTGATACCATTCTCGAAGTACTCGTAGGTCCACTCCTCGTCGCGGGTGTTCTCCTCACTGTAGTCGAGGTCCGCGCACGCGGCCGGAATCAGGCAGGCGAGAATGAATAAGCAGATTCTATCAAGTTTCATAATGCGTTCCGTTTAGAAGATCACAGAAAGGCCCATGTTGACCGCCTTCATCACGGGATAGCCCGTGTTCATGTTCTCGGCATCCATCACAGGGATGTTGTCGAAGGAAAGCAGGTTCTGTCCCTGGACGAACAGTTTCGCATCCGAAACCTTCACGCGGCCGAGCACGGAAGCGGGGATCCGGTAATAGACCTCGCAGTCGCGCAGCTTGAGCCACTGGACCGTGCGGAACCAAGTGGTGGAAGCCCGGTTGTTGTTGGCCACGCTCGTGGTGGACATGCGCGGATAGATGGCGTCCGCGCCCAGGATGTCGAAGCAGTTGTTGTAGTACTCGGAAGAGAGGCCCCGGTTGTCGGAGAGGGCGCCCCAGACACCGTCCACATACATGATGTTCTTGGTCTGGAGGGCAGCGCCCTGGAAGTAGGCGTTCATGCCGAAGCCCTTGTATTCGAAGCCCAGGTTGAAGCCGTAGTTCAGGGCCGGGAAGGCCTGGCCCCAATCCATCGCGACGGCGTCGTTCTCGTTGATGACGCCGTCCCCGTTGACATCCTTGTACTTGATGTCACCGACCTTCACCTGGCCGAACTCCTGCAGCGGGCTGGACTCGATCTCCGCCTGGTTCTGGAAGAAGCCGAGGGAGACGAGGCCGCGCGCGGCGTCGGCGGGCGTGCCGATGACGGAGAGGTTCGGATAGGCGGGGGTCTCGATCCACTCGAGGACCTTGCTCTTCACGAAGGAACCGTTGGCGCCGGCGAAGAGGCTGAGCCCGTTGGCGAAGGTCTTCGCGTAACGCAGGCCGGCTTCCACGCCGTAGCTGGCCACGCGGCCCTTGTCGTCATAGGAGGACTGGATACCCACGACCTCGGAGTTCAGGGAACCTGCGCTCACGAGGATGTTCCGGCGCTGCTGATAGAACGCGTCGACGGTGACGTCGAGGCTGTTCGCGATCCGCACGTCCGTACCCAGATTGGCCTTGTAGGCCGCTTCCTGGCGGAAGTCCTTGGTCGGGAACTGGGTCAGGAAGGCGCCCCAGGAGTTGCCGAACTTCTCGCCATACCAGAACTGGCCGTGGGAGGCGTCCCAGCGGTCGAGCCACAGGCCGTTCGCAGGAACGTAGTCCGTGTGCTGGATACCGGCGGAGAGACGGAGCTTACCGTAGTTCAGGAAGTCCGCTTCGGGGTTGTTGGCATAGATGAAACCGAAGGCCGTGGTCGGGGAGAACGCCCACTTCGCCGGGTAGGAACGGTTGGAGCCGTTCGCGGCGAGGACGAGATCCCACATGAACCGGTCGGCGTGGTCATAGTGCGTGGCGAGGGTCCAGTTGGCGCGGTACCAGGTGTGGCTCCGTTCGTCGCGGATCTCGCTCTTCATGTTGTAGCCCGCGTTGGCGGAGAAGTGGTCGCCGTTGCCGAACTGGGTCGCATACTGGAAGCCGGTGTTGACCGTGCCCACACGCCACTGGGAATCCACATAGTAGTTGAACACGAGCTTGTCCTCCACGGTGCCCATCACGGTCTCCTGCATGACGTTGTTCGCGTCATACCAGTTCCAGCCGTACTGGTAGCCCTTGCGGCGGTTCTCGATGGTGTTGGAGGCGTTGTCGTAAGCGCCGCCGGCGTAGAACTTCAGGCCTTCCAGGATGAAGTCGAGGTCCTGGATGAGGGTCAGGTCGGCCCAGATCTGGCGCTGGTGGGTCTTGGTGAAGCCGGTGCCGGTCGCCTTGGCGACGAGGTTGAAGTCGCCGTAGGTCTGGCTGCCGCCCCAGACGTCGCCCAGGGTCTTGATCGGGAACGCGAGGGCCGGCACCTTGTACAGATGCCACCAGGCGTCGTTGGAGTTGATGTTCGGAACGCCGTTGGTCTCCATGAACAGGGCGAAGATGTTCGTGCGGACCTTCGTGGTGCTGGTCACCTGGAAGTCCACGTTGGTGCGGATGTTCGCCTTGGAGTAGCGCAGCTGGGAGTTCCAGTCGCCCTGGTCGGGGTTCTTGTACAGGCCGCTGGCGTCGGTGTAGTCGAGATGGGTGTAGTATTCCACCTTGTCGGAACCGCCGTACATCGAGATGAATCCGTTCGTCTCGCTGGCGGTGTTCTTGAACACCTCGTACTTCCAGTCGACATCGGGATACACGTACGGGTCGGTGCCGTCGCGGAACTTCCGGACCTCGTCGGCGGAATAGGCGGCGGCGAGGCCGTCGTTCGCGCGGGCGACGTTCAGCGCATAGGCATACATCTGCGCGGGTTCGCGCGCAATCGAAGGAAGGCAGTCATACTCGCCCACCATCGGGGCCTTGTAGGGGTCGAACTGGATCTTGCGGGAAGCGCCGACCTTGATGTGGAAACCGCTGTCGGCGACGCCGCGCTTGGTCTTCACGAGGAGGACGCCGTTGACGGCCTCGTGGCCGTACAGGGCCACGGCGGCGGCGTCGCGGAGGACGGTCACGCTCTCCACTTCCTCCACGGAGAGGCGGTCGATCGGACGCTCCTGGCCGTCGACCAGGATGAGGATGTCGGTCTCGCCGGTGGTCTGGGCGCCGCGGATGTTGAAGCTCGCGCCACGGCCTTCCTCCCCCTTGAAGCCGGTGTTCTGGAAGGCGTTCAGGCCCAGGAGCTTGCCATAGAGCGCGTCGGCGAGGCTGATGGCCGAGGTGCGGCGCAGCTCTTCGGCGGTGATGGTGTAGGTCGCCGCCGTCGTCAGGAATTCAGACTGCTCGACGCCGTAGCCCAAATCCACCGTCTGCGCCTTCTTGTCGGGCAGCGCGATCTGGGCGTGGGCGGCAAACGGAGCCGCGCAGAATCCCAACAGGCTGATTATAAGTATATTGCGTAATTTCATATTCGTACAGTGTTATAGATTACCAACCGGGGTTCTGCGTGAGGCCGTACCCCTTCTGCACTTCGATACGGGACACCGGGTCCAGATACCACTTGTTCGTCCAGAAGCCGGGATCCCACCAGCGGCGGGCGCCGTTGACGATCTGGGGCTTCTCATACTCGAACTTGGGCCAAGGCGTGGCAGGATCCCAGCTCTGGTTTCCTTCGGCCAGGCGGTTGCCATTGGCGTCGAGGCGATAGACGCGGATCTCGTGGAGCGGCTTGGTGAAGAGGTCCTGACGCTTGCGGCGCACCATGTCGTAGAGGCGGTCGCCGCACTCGGCGCCGATCTCGCAGTTGCGCTCGCGGAGGATCTCGTTGATCAGGTTCTCCTTGTTCGTGGTGAGGTTCAGCTGCGGGTTCATCACTTCCAGACGGCCCAGGCCGACGCGGCTGCGCACGACGTGGATGTCGTCCAGGGCGCCCCGGAGGTCGCCGGTCTCGGCCTTGGCCTCGGCGCGGATGAGGTACATCTCGGCCAGGCGGATGTAAGGCACGCCGATGTACTCGTCGTCATAGCGGTTGCCGCCGTAGTAGTCGAGCAGCCACTTGAACTTGCAGTAGCCGGAGGCGACATCGTCCTTGTTGCCGAAGTTGCTGTTGTACTCGAAGGCGCCGCCCACCCAGTTGTCCATGTAGGAGTTACCGGCATAGTCGAAGCCAGAGGGCAGGTTGTGGCGGGGAACCAGGATGGTCTCGTACAGGCGCGGGTCACGGTCGGCGAAGATGTCGATCCCCTGCGGGTTCTTGCCGGCGCCGTAGAGGTTCTCGTACGGGAAGTTGCGGCCGTCGGCCATGCCGAAGCATTCCATCAGCTCGTTGGTCGGCACGGCGCCGCCCTGGCGGAGGCAGTCGAGGGCGAAGCCTCTCCAGCCCCAGCCCCAGCCACCGTCGGACAGGGTGAGGGTCGGGTGGGCGTCGAACAGCTTCTCGTGGTTGGTCGCATCGTTGCGGTAGCGGTAGCCGCGGCGGAAGGCCCGGCGGTAGCCGGCCTCGTCCTGGGACGTAGGCTGGACCAGCGCGTAGTAGTTGCCGTTCGCGGCGTTGTCATTGAAGAAGTCCTCGCAGTACTGGAGGCAGCGGTTCCACAGGGTGGGATCCTCCTTGCCGAACCACACGTGCTCGATGTTGGTGAACTCGGTCACCTTGTCGGCGGTGTACTCCATGTAGGGCTCCTTGTTGTTGAACAGCGGGGAGGCGGCGAACATCCACACCTTGGCGCGCAGGGCGCGGGCGGAGGCGCGGGTGAGGCGGCCGGACCACTGACCCTGGTCGGCGTTGGGGATGTTCCAGATGAAGCCGGGCTCGTTGATCGCGCACACGATCAGGGAGTCGATGAACTCGACGGTCTCCATCGCGGTGGCGCGGCCGGAGGTGTGGTTCTCGCCCACCTCGTAGTCCTTGCGGGCGAGGCAGAGGCCGCCGAAGCTGCGGAACGCGTCATAGTAACGGCTGGCCATGATGGTGTAGGCCTCGCCGCGGAGACGGCTCTTCTCGGTGTCGGACATGTCGGGCACGCGCTCGATGTTGTTGATGATCTGCCAGCACTTGCGCACGGTCTCGTAGATGGAGACGCGGCCGCCGGCGTCGGCGTTCAGGCCGCCGGTCTTGGTGGAGTAGGAGAACTTGCCCTGGAAGTTACCGTTCTCGGTATCCTGGGCGTCCTCGGTCAGAAGTCCCGGGTAGTAGCTCTGCTTGGGGCCGCCCCAGGAGACGTAGCAGTGGTAGGAGTCGGAAAGCACGTCGATCGGCGCGCCGTTCATCATGTTTCCGGACGTATAGGTGCAGTAGAGCTGGCCGTAGGCGCTCCACAGGAAGTTGCGGGTGTATTCTGCGCTCGTGAACACGGTGTCGATGTTGACGTCCACGCCCGGGGCCTTCTCGAGGAAGGCGTCACCGACGGCGAACTTGTCGACGCACGCGGAGAAGCAGAAAGCGGACGCGATGCCCAGCACCAGGATGAGATTCGATATCTTTTTCATATTCGTTCCGCATTAGAAGTTAACTTGCACGCCCATGTTGACGACGCGGGTCATCGGGTAGCGCACGCCGAAGTCGAGGCCGGAGCCCGGGGCTTCCGGGTCGTTGCCGTCGAACGTGGAGAAGGTCAGGAGGTTCTGGCCGGAGGCGAAGACGCGGATGTAGTTGAAGAACGGCATGAACTTGGGCTTGTTGAAGGTGTAGCCGAGTTCGACGTTCTTCAGACGGACGTACCGGGAGTTGATCATCCACGCCTGGGAGTCGCGGTTGTTGTGCACGCGGTTGGTGAAGGAGATACGCGGCAGGGTGGCGTCCGGGTTGTCGGTGGTCCAGGAGTTGTCGGCGACCCACTGGGTGAGGGCCGAGGTGTTCGTGGAACCGAACTGGTCGCGGAAGTAGCCGTTCAGGGTGCGGCTCACGTGGTCGGCGCCGGTCCACAGCATCGAGAAGTCGAAGCCCTTGTAGTGGAGGCCGGTGTTCAGGGAGAACGTCAGTTCCGGGTTGTCGGTGTAGCCGATCGGGTGCTGGTCGTTCTGGTCGATGATGCCGTCGTCGTTGAGGTCCACATAGACGCAGTCGCCATAGCGGAGGTCGATGTTCTGGTCGGGCATCGGCTTGCCGTAGGCGGCCTGGTAGCGGTCTTCGGTGCCGGGCTGGTAGAACTCGAACAGCTCATAGCCGAAGCGCTGGCCCACCGGGAGGCCGGTGCGGCTCAGGTAGTCGTACATCGGCGGAACCTCGAGCATCTCGATGACCTGGTTGCGGGCGAAGGAGACGTTCGGGGAGATGTTGTAATGGACGTTGCCGATACGGTCCTCCCAGTTCAGGGTGACCTCGAAGCCGTGGTTCTTCACGCGGCCCTGGTTCACGTAGCTGGAGGGCAGCGAGGTGACGGCGGAGAGGGCGCTGGCGTTGGACACGAGGATGTCCTTGCGGTCCTCCCAGAAGAAGTCCACATAGGCGTGGAGCCGGCTGAAGAAGGTGACGTCGGCGCCGACGTTGATCTTCGTCGCGGTCTCCCAGGTCACGTTCGGGTTGCCGGTGGTGAGCTCCTTGACGGCCTGCAGCCAGCTGCCGGAGGTACCGAAGTTGGCGCCGCGGTTCTGCGGGTTCACGGTGGTGGCGCCGGTGTAGAACTGCCAGGCGCCGGGCAGGTACAGGAAGCGGGCGCCGTTGGTGTTGTCGTTACCGACGATACCGTAGGAGCCGCGGAGCTTCAGGTAGGAGATGACGTTGCCGATGGGCTGCCACCAGGGTTCCATGGACGGAATCCAACCGATGGACACGGACGGGAAGGTGCCGTAGCGCTTGCCGGGGGCGAAGTTCTCGGATCCGTTGCGGCCGATGTTGAAGTCCAGCAGGTACTTGGTGTCGTAGTCGTAGGTGACGCGGCCGACGAGGCCGACGTAGCCCTTCGGGATGGACTGGTACAGGCTGTTGTTGGAATCCCACGGATAGTAGGTCTTGCTCTGGTTGTAGAGCAGGAGGGCGCCCACGTTGTGCTTGCCGAAGCGGCGGTTGTAGTTGAAGCTGGCTTCGGTGTACCAGTTGCGGCTGCCCCACTTGGCCTCGTTGTACGGGAGCGGCCAGGTGATGTTCTCCTTGCGGAGGACTTCCTGTCCGTCCACGAGGGTGGCGACATATTTCACGCCGGTGCCGTAACCGTTCTGGCGGTTCTTGCGGGCGGTGTACTCGGAGTTGTAGGAGGCCTTCACCTTGAAGTCGAGACCCTTGGTGAGGAAGCCCATGTCCAGCTTGTACTGGATGTCGAAGTTCAGCACGTTAGTGCTCTCGAGCTGGTAACCGAGCATATAGTAGTTATCCAGGGCATCCCGGTCGAACTGGCCGACGATGGTCTCGTCGGCGATGATGTGACGGCCTTCCTCGTCGATGCCGCTGCCGGCATAGGGCGTCGCGCCCTGCAGGTAACGGAACAGGAAGCCTTCACCGCCACCCATCGTGTTGCGGTTCTGCATACGGCCGCCGAGGGTGATGGACAGCTGGCTGCGCTTGGAGACCTCGATGTCGAGGTTCGCGCGGTAGTTCAGTCGCTGGAAGTTGAAGGTCTCGTTCTTGTTGTCCGAGAAGGTCTTGAACAGGGAGTCCTGGTTCAGGAAGCCGGCGGACACGAAGTAGCGGACGCGCTCGGTACCGCCGTTCACGTTCACATTGGCCTGCTCCTGCCACGCGGCGTCGTTCATGATGTACTTGATCCAGTCCATGTTCGGGAACGTGCGGGGCATGTCATTCAGGCGGAAGTGCTCCATGACGTCCTGGGTGAACCGGATGCCGGTGTCGGCGTACGGGGTGTAGTCGGCGATGGTCGGGGAGGCCGGCCACTGGGTCATCGGCAGCGCGTCGGTGATGGCGGTGTAGTTCCACATCTTGCCGTAGGTGTAGGAATCGGCGAAGTCGATGAACTTCGAGATCGTCTGCACGGCGGCATTGGCGGAAGCGGTCACGGACGCCTTGCCCACGGAACCACGCTTGGTGGTCACGAGGATGACGCCGTTCGCGCCGCGGACACCGAACACGGCGGTCGCGGACGCGTCCTTCAGGACGGAGATGCTCTCGATCTCATTGGCATCGAGCTGCGAGAAGGAACGCTCGACGCCGTCCACGAGGACGAGCGGCTCGGCGCTGTTCAGGGATCCGACACCGCGGATGCGGATGACGGGTTCATCGGCGCCCGGCATACCCGAAGGCTGCACGGCGGACACGCCGGGGAGGTTACCCTGCAGGGCGTTCGCGACGTTCGGCACCGGGGACTTCATCAGTCCCTCGCCGCTCACCGCGGAAACCGCACCGGTGATGGTAACTTTCTTCTGCTGGCCGTACGCGATGACCACGGACTCGTCCAGGGCATCGGCGTCGGGTTCCATGTTGACGGTCATCCTCGCCGTCGCCTGCAACGCCAGGGTCTTGTAGCCCACACACGAGAACTCGAGCGTGGACCCCTGGGGCACGTTCAGCGAGAAGTTACCGTCCATGTCGGTGATCGTACCGACCGTGGTCCCTTGTATGACCACGCCCGCTCCGATCAACCCTTCTCCCAGCTCATCCAGCACCCGGCCTTGTACGCGCAGGTTCTGGGCGAAAGACTGTCCGGGAAGCAGGAGCATGATCGCCGCCAGCAATCCGAACAGCTGAGACAGTTTTCTCATTTTAATCATGGTTGTTGATTGATTGGTTGATTGGTTTGTATTTGGTTTGGTTTAGTTTTGCAAACGCTGTCGGCCTAGAACATCCAGCGGACACCGCCGCTCACGATGCCCTGCCAGCCGACGCCGGCCTCCACGAACCCGCGGAACTGCTCGCCGCCGAAGTCCACGCCGATGGGCGTGGCCTGGAAGGCGAACGAGATATTGTCCTTCGCATCGCTGCCGTTCGCGAAGAACAGCCCCGCGCCCGCGGCCAGCTTGGAATACAGGCCCACGTGCGCCCGGTTCAGCCACGCGAACTTCACCAGCGGCATCGCGCTCAGGCAGCCCAGCTTGAAATCGCCGTTGGGCGTCTTGTTGCCGTCGCTGTCCACACTGACGGTCTTCGCCGTCATATAATCGCACAGGACCGTCCCGCCGAAGCCGAACCAGTCATTGGTATAGTGCACATACTCGATCCCCGCGGCGCCGTACATATGCGGATTCTCGAACGAGGCATGCCCCAGGGAGAACATCACCCCGAACACCTCGCCCATCACATAGGCAAACTGCGGAACAGTGAACTGCCCATACGTAACGGAAAACTCGTTCCGGTCCTTGTCATTCTTGGCAAAGACGGGCACAACGACGATAAGACACAGTAAAAGTGCTACAAGTTTTTTCATGGTTGTTAGCTAGTTGGTCAATATCTAAGCGAGCAAATATAATTAATTTTTTGTAAAAACAACAAATTCCCTATGAGGAAGTGGCCCTTCCAAGGAAAAAGTCAATTAAGTATCAGCGACTTGACCGTTCGGCGCCACCCGTGTACCGGGGGTGCTACGACCGCCCTGCCAGCCCCTACGACCGTCCTGCACGACCGCCCCCTCCGTCATGCCCGACCATCCCCACCGTCATGCCCGACCTGATCGGGCATCTTCACTTCTCCCCGTCCGAGTTAAAACCCGGTGCGATAAGTTTTTATTTTGCCCTCAGCAGTTTTCTTACGCTAATCGGACAAGAAACACATAATCTGCATCAGAAATAGAAAAAGTTGCAAAACAACGGGCCGAGATGTGCCGATGCATCCGGCCCTTCTTGCCATCTTTGCTCCGGCCGGTCCTTGTGCCACAAGGGCCTGCAGGGAAAGATTTCGGACCGGCCATTCCTTTCGACAGACCCTTATTAGAGATTGTCGTTTATGGAGACTTCTCCCAAGCGCTTTGCGCGTGTCATTATGGATCGCTGGTTCAAGCGGACTTTCGGGACAGAGAACCACCAGCGCCTACTTCACCTATTTCTGCAGGAGTTGCTGCCGGAACACAAAATTGTCAAATTGACGCTTGACAACACAGAGCATGTGAATCCCCTGCCCGGAAAGAAAGACATTCGCGTCGATGTTGAATGCTACGATGAAGATGGAACCCGCTTCGTCGTCGAAATGCAACTCGCCGACCAGACCCACTTTTATGAGCGAGCCGTCTTCAACTCGTCTTTTGCCATCCTCCAGCAGAAAAAGGCAGGAGAAACCGACTATGATTTCCCTGCCGTCTATGTCGTCGGACTGATGAACTTTTCCAGGCACGATGGAGACGATCGCGTTATTTACCGCTACCGACTCCGGGAAGACAATTCTGGCGAGTCGATGACCGACCGACTCCAATATATCCTCCTAGAACTTCCGAACAGCGTCCAGAGAGTTCGCACGGACAAGGCAACGCTTATGGAGAAATTCTGTTTTGCACTCTATCAGATGGAGCATTTTACCGAGCGCCCCGCAGAATTCAAGGAAGAAATCTTCAAACTCTTGTTTGAATACGCAGATATTGCTACCTTTAGCCCCGAAGAGAAAATCCAATACGAACTCGATATGACCACAGAAGCCGACAGAATAAATCAACTGAACTTCGCCAAGGAGGAAGGAGCAAAGAATCAGGCGCGGAAAACCGCCAAGGTCCTTCTTGGCCGGGGTGTTTCCGAGGATATCATCGTAGATAGTACTGGACTGTCGCCCGAAGAGATCCGTGCACTCCAGGACTGACCTTTTGCATATTTCAAAATTCAATGAAAACAAGGCCGACGGGAAACTGACGGCCTTTTGTTGTAATTAGAAACCATAATCCTCGTCATGCCCGACCGTCCACCTCCGTCATGCCCGACCTGATCGGGCATCTCACAATCAAGCAAAAAAGGACACAAAAAAGGCATCTCACATGGGCTGAGATGCCTTTGAAGTGCTTTGAAATCGTCACATTATATGACAATGACAAAGTTACGAATTATATTGATTCCCGCAAGAATAAACCAATAAAAAGAAAAGAGAGCGCTGTAACTCCCCAGCGGGGGCCGGTGCACTCCTGCGTCATGACGTATTTCAGCCGTTACGCGTAGGCGGGAAGGCGCTTGACGCCGAACTCGCTCAGTTAGTCCCGCGAGCGGGCCTAACTAGCGCTCAAACAAACGGCGTCATCCCTGCGGGACCGCACCTTCCCGCCTGCTCCCCTGTCGCTGAAATCCGAATGCCGCAGGAGCACACCGGCCCCCGACGAAGAATTACAGCGATAAGGAGTGTTGTATTTAGCTACTGATTTGTCAAAAAGGAAGATTAATAACCACTGTTTTCGAGATTCTTCCTGGTTATTCTTTCAAGGATCTCCACGGTGGTACCTTCTGTACTTACTCCTGCGCGTTGAGCCTGCTTGACGACATTCGCGTGATTAACTCGCTCAAGTATTTCTACCGTAGTACCTTCGGTGCTTACTCCCGCACGCTGAGCCTGTTTGACTGCATTTGCATGATTGACTCGCTCAAGTATTTCTATCGTAGTGCCTTCGGTGCTTACTCCTGCCCGCTGCGCCTGTTTAATTGCATTCGCATGATTGACTCGATCAAGCAATTCTATTGTGGTGCCTTCTGTGCTCACTCCCGCCCGCTGCGCCATCTTAACAGCATTCTCGTGATTCTTTCGTTCAAGCAACTCCAACGTAGTGAGCTCACGGTTTTCTTCAACTGGCTCTGCCGGCTTGGCAACTTCGGTGGGAACGTCTACGGATATGTCTATCGTTGGCGGTAAGTCTAAGGACTGGATATCCGTTGTTTGATCCGTGGATGGCACATCTAAAACATCACGTACGTTTTCTTTTACCGGTTCATCCGGCAAAACGACTTCTTTAACAGAGATTTTTGGTGTCGACTCGCTCTCGGAGATTTTTAACGGTTTGTTATTAACAACAGGCGTGACCTTTTTCGTTTTCTTCTGATTATTCTTGACCTCCGTTTTTACTGGTGTCGAAGTTACTTTAGTGTCCTCCGACTTCTTCTCGTCAGGAATACCAAAAATCAAAAACGCGACAAGCAAACAAACGAAAGCCAGAAAGCCCGTTCTTTTCTTTCTCCTTCTAGGATAATACGTTGAATATCGTCGCGTAGTTGGCCTTACGTCCCTTTCAGACGTGTTGTAATCCGATGAGTATGAGCGTGTATAGTTATCCGTTTCCGGAGCTTTCGGCTCCTCTACTGGAGTTGGATCAGATATGAGACCATGCCTCTTTTTATGGCATTCCTCGCAAAGAACGACAAGCTCATCGGGATCATAAGACCAAGGATTTGCGTCACGATAGGCAAGATGATGAACTTGAAGTTTGTTCCTTTCATTCGGAAAACTACGGCCACAATCATGACAGGTAAAGTTCCTCTCTTTGATGAGAGCATAGGAATACCCCTTCCAATATGGCGACTGTAACAGCCGTTCGTATTCTTCCCTTGTCATAACAGGCGAAGTAGTAAATCAATAATAAATCATGAGGAATTCTATGGTCAAAGATAGCTACAATTAGCCATATCTCCAAAACCGGCCACTGTCCAGAGTTCTCTACTTCCGCTGTCATGCCCGAACGATTGGGATTCATCCATTTATGACAAGGAACTTAGATGGCTAGAAGGAGAAATCGTAGTGCTTGGGTTGCAGTAAAAATGACCTATTAATGCTATATTTGTAAAAACATAAAGACTCTCTTTTATGAAAGACACTAACGAATACACAAAAATCTATGAGCTGGGCAAAAAGGCCTTATATGTTCACAAAGATGATTGCCATTATAGTTTCCTTCTAGAAGATGATAAGGCTTATTCTGAGGTAATCGTTCCCAGAAATACCATGGATGACGCCATGGCTTTCCCGGCCGCAGAAGAACTAACATGGTCCGGACGATTCAGGTTGCTATTTGGTAATTATGATGGCTTTGACTACTTCGTAAAGTTTTGTAAGGACAACTATGTTGCGACAAAGACGTTTGTATGGGACAAATAAAACTCACGAGTGATCAACTCTGTCGATTAGGAGAGACGGCTGTAGCCCTGGAATTGATGAAGAAAGGGTACGATGTCATCAACCTAAACGAATCACTAAAGAATTACGAGCACGCTGATCTTCTCTGTATTTCCAGAACATCGGGGAAGAATCTTCCGATACAGGTCAAGACTGGGTCAACAAACAAGATCTATTGTGGCTTAACTGCTACTAATAAAGGAGTGATAAATGACCTAGAGAAAAAGGTGGTTTGTCCCTGGGTGTTTGTACATGTCGCGCCGGTCATCACTCCTGCCGGAAAGGGTGATTTCAAGTTTGATTTCTATATCCTCAAATGTGAAGAAACCAGAGAACTGCTTAGAAGTAGCCAGGATTGGTATGCAAATCAAACTAAAACAGGACGAATCCTTCAGAATAGTATTCCCGTAAGTGTCGATGTGCCATGGCTTGAGGCTAAAGGGTCAAAAGAAACGGCCCTTCATAATGCCTATAAGAGTACACTGAAAATCACATCTTTAGATAAATGGGATAAGATCGCTTTGTGAAACTGGGTATGATGTAATAAATCATGAAAAAGGGCAAGGCGCCCCCATGGATCCCCCTTTGGAGGCCGGTGTTCTCCTGAGCCATGACGGATTACAGCGAATTCGAGGTTAATAGTCAATAAAAACAAAAAAGGCATCTCACATGGGTTGAGGTGCCTTTGAAGTGCAATAAAAATGTCACATCGTATGACAATGACAAAGGTACGAATAAACTTGATTCCGGCAAGAAGATAACGCAAAATTAGGGCTTTATTTCCACTTCCTTCAAGGAGTAACAGACCTCGTCCGGACGTGCGTTCCAGATAGCATCCAGGGCGGAGCGGAGTACGGATTCCGTTGGGTCGGTAACGTCGGAGATAATGTTCTGTTCCTTCAAAAATACAGCGACGGCGGAAAGGTCCGGAAAGTATTCGTGAACATAAAGATTGCGGGTTTCGTCCTCCCAATCCAGAGCCCAACGGTCAGAGAAAGTAGTTCCGGAATCGTCATTCGTCGAGAAGTAGTCCATGCCTGGCTCCTCGCTTTGGAAGCGGATGTCCATCTTCGGGAAACGAGAGAGAATCAATGCCCGGACCTCATCTAACTCACCCCACGCCGACTCCACATCGAACCGAAGCGCTCCATCTGCCATCATCTCATAATCCAGGATCTTCCCTCGGCAATAGACCTTTTCCCAATCCCCACCGAGCACATGAACCAGGTTCCCCATCCACAGTTTGCCAAAGCCATTGAGAAGCAACGACTCCGCCCTATTGTCCAAATCCTTGATTACTTGATGAAGCCTCGCGACCTCTTCCTCGTCGCCCCGTACGATGTAAATTGTATAAGCCCAGTTTGGCATTTCTCTTCCTTGTTTGTTTCAACGACAAAGATCGCACAAGGACGTGCCAAAGGAGAGCACATGCTTTTGAGCCCTTTTTCTTGCCTATGGAGATAGACAAGTATGGGCAATTCTACTCGTTATTTCGCACAATTACTTACTGGTCTTGTCATAAAATAGGGCTCACAATGACGCGAGACGCCTTTCCCTTTCTGTTTTTTACTCGTTCTTTACTTGGCAATCCCATCAGGGGCTTGTGCACTCCTGCATCATGACGGAATTCCTCCGGTACGCGTAGGTGAGAAGGCGCTTAAAGTCGAACTCCTCCTTTTTTACGGGCCCGGACGAGCCGGTCTCGTAACATCGTCAAACAAACTCCGTCATCCCATTCCGGGGCCGCACCTTCCCGCCAGCACCCCTGTCGCTGAAATCCGAACGCCACAGGAGCACACCGGCCCCTGACGAATCATAGTGCTACTTGTCAAAAACCGTCAGTAATACTCTTAGGGCCAACCATTGGATTCTGCATCCTTTCCTTGATTACCTTACTACCCTTTGATAACCAGGAACTTAGTTTTCTTAAGCCGGAATCTTTTTCCAAATAAGAAGGGCCTAATGAAATGCGAATCTTCTTTATTGAGTGTCCCTCTATTAACGCAATCTGCTCTTCCGTTAGCGGGAAAAATGATGTATAATGATTTTGTTCTTTAGCCGGATCAACATACGTTGTGCTGATACTACCATAATGAAAGGTTATATAGTGCTCTGGCGTCGTGAAAGTCGAAACGCTCACTTTGCCTGCCCAAAGATGTATTACTTCATCGCTAGCCAGTTTTATCAGCATTTCGCTATAATCTGAAATGAACAAATCTGAATTCACCACAAGTGACCATTGTGATGCTCCCCCCCTTGTGAATGCCACTAGCTTAAATGTATATGGATACCCTTCAATTTTCACCTTGGTCCCCGTCGTCATTATTTGCCGGTTTCCATCAGGATCCAAACGATCAACATAGATGGTTTGCGCATCAAGGGAAATAAAAACAGAAAAAAAGACGACAATTGTTAGCAGCTTTTTCATGGCAAGAATCCTGACGGTCTTCCAAAAATAGTTACTTTCTAGCAGACAAACAAGCAGTCTCTCTCGGAGGTGGATTGTCGCTGCGGCTTATTCACTCACCGGCACAACAAATATTCTGTTTTAATTTTTGTATTTTTGCATATTCAAGGATACAACATGTCATTAATGGAAAAACTGTCTACTCGTAAGCTTGTCGATGGATACCACAAGGCGTTCATTGATTCTTCTCGCGAGTCTGATCCCACCTATTCTCCAAGCCTTTTGTCAAACTCTCACGGAAGGAAGGTTTTGACAGCTATCGAAAAAGAGATGAAAGGGTGTGATGATCTTTTCATTAGTGTGGCTTTTATTACGATGGGCGGCATCGCACCGCTCCTTGGAACTCTTAAAGATCTTGAAAAGCAAGGAACTCAAGGGCGCATCCTGACTACGGATTATCTTATGTTTAGTGATCCTCGAGCGCTTGATAAACTCGCGTCATTAAAGAATCTTGAGGTTCGCGTTTTTAAGACAGGCGAAAACAATGTGGGGTTCCATACGAAGGGTTACATGTTTCATAATGGTGATAATCTGCGTATTATCGTTGGCAGTTCCAATCTTACACAAGATGCCATTACGAAAAACCACGAATGGAATACTCGCCTTATCTCTTCGACAGAAGGCGCTTATGCAAAGGATATCGAAGCCGAGTTTAATGACCTTTGGAATTCTTCCGTTTGCTATGAGGAGTATCGTGATGAGTATGCTGACCTTTACGATCACAGTAAAAAAGAAAGAGACGAAATAACTCGACTCACGAGAACTCTCGACCTTGGATACTCGCAAGTTCTCCAGCCAAACTCCATGCAAGAACTCTTTACGATGAACATTGAGAAGATTATTCGCAAAGGAGGAAAAAGGGCAATGCTTATCTCTGCTACGGGGACAGGAAAAACATATGCATCTGCTTTCGCTATCAGGAAGCTGTTTTCTGAGAATGTTTTAAATGGGAAAAAAGCTCTGTTCCTTTCTCATCGTGAACAGATTAACCGCCAGGCTCTTAAGAGCTATAAGCGCATTTTCGGGAAGAATATACCGATGGAACTCTTGAGTGGTACGAATAACGACGTCGCCCAAGCCAAAAAAGCTTCCTTCTTGTTCTCAACCATGAACATGATGGCCAAAGAGGCTATCAGAAAACAATTTGGGAAGAATGACTATTCTGTGATTATTCTTGACGAATGCCATCGCTCTGGTGCCGAAAGTTACCAGAAGATTATTAGCTATTTCCGCCCCGAATTGCTACTCGGAATGTCTGCTTCCCCTGAAAGGACGGATAGTTTCGACGTGTTCCAGCTATTTGACCATAATATCGCCTGTGAAGTTCGACTCCAGCAAGCTTTAGAAAACGACATGCTCTGTCCATTCCATTATTTCGGAATTACAGACCTTGAAATTGAAGGCGAAGATATTAGTGATTTAAAACGTTTCCGACATCTTACATCCGATAAACGGGTCAAGTATATTCTCGAAAGAGCTGAGTACTATGGCTTCAGTGGAGATCGCGTTAAAGGACTCATCTTTTGTAGCAGGAAAGAAGAAGCCAGAGAGCTCAGTGAAAAGTTCAATCAAACTGGTCGATATCATACGATTATGTTATCTGGCGATGATTCGCAGCAGGAGCGAGAAGATGCAATTGATCGACTTGTCTCCGACACTCGCACTGACAAGCTGGATTACATATTTACAGTTGATATTTTCAATGAAGGCGTAGATGTTCCTGAGATCAATCAGGTCATTCTCCTTCGTCCTACCGAATCTCCGATTATTTTCGTACAACAACTTGGTCGTGGGCTTAGGAAGGCCGAAGGAAAAGAGTTTGTGATTGTCCTTGACTTTATTGGGAATTATCAAACGAACTACATGATTCCCATCGCTTTATCTGGAGACAGAACCGGGAACAAGGACAACATTCGTCGTTCCCTAATGGAAGGGAACAATATCATCAAGGGTGCTTCAACAATCTATTTTGACGAAATCTCACGAGATCGGATTTATAAATCAATAGATACAGCCGATCTCAATCAAATTCGCCTACTCAAGAAAGAGTATCAGTCGTTGAAATACAAATTGGGAAGAATTCCTCACTTGAAAGAGTTCGACGACATGGGTGAACTCGATCCTCTTCGCATTATTGATAAGAAAGGCTCGTACCAAGCATTTCTGAGGGATTTTGAAAATGATTTCACTGAAAAATGGTCTGAAATACAGTATCAGATACTTGAATTCATTTCCCGCAAATTTGCTTCTGGGATGCGAATCCACGAATTGGCTCTACTAAGAATACTCCTTGACGAGCCAGAGCTTACTGAACACTGGGAAACACTATTGGAGAATCGTTATGGCATCGTATTGGATAATAATACAAGAGCGAGTGTCGTTTCTGTTTTACGTGGGGATTTCTTCAGAGGAGATCGATTCCAAATTGCCTTGATTAACGAAAAATATCCTGGAATCGAGCTCTCTGGCGTGTTTCGAACAGCACTCAAGAATAAATCCTTTTGTGATGCAATTCGTGAGCTGCTCGATTTTGGCATTTATCGGCACTATCGTGATTATTCTCAGATATATGCCAAAACTCAGTTTAATCTGTATAAGAAATACACCTACTCTGAAGTTTGCTGGCTACTTAATTGGAAGAAGGAAGAAGTCCCTTTAAATATTGGCGGTTACAAATATGACTCTTATTCAAAAACTTATCCAATCTTCATCAATTATGAAAAAGAGGAGGACATCGCCGCAACCACCAAATATGAAGATCGCTTCACTGATCCTTCATCTTTAACTGCGATTTCAAAGAGTCGGCGTAACATCGACTCTGACGATGTCCAAAATGCCATTCATAGCGAAGATCGAGGCATATTGATGCCTTTATTCGTGAGAAAGAATAAAGACGATCAAACCTCTAAGGAGTTTTATTTCTTGGGTACGATTCGCCATAATGGTCATCTTCATCAATTTGTCATGAATGATACCGACGATGTCACGGCTGTAGAAATTGGTTACAAACTCGATACTCCCATTGAAAACAATTTGTACGAATATATTACTGAACAGTCTCTATGAAATCAATAGAAGTCGTTGCCGCAATAATCCGAAAAGGAGAAATGATTTTCGCGACCCAAAGGGGTTACGGAGAATTCAAGGATTGGTGGGAATTCCCTGGTGGGAAAATGGAAAAAGGAGAGACCCCTGAGAATGCACTTGTTCGTGAGATTCGGGAAGAGCTCGATGCCGATATTTATATCCTCAAGTTTCTACATACGGTTGAGTGGGACTATCCGACATTCCATCTGACGATGCACTGTTTCGTCTGTTCTCTTAGGAACGACGCTCTTCATCTGAACGAACACGAGTCTGCGAAATGGCTCGGTATTGATGACCTTGGAAGTGTTCAATGGCTTCCTGCCGATAAGATTCTACTTCCGAAGATTGAACAGGAGCTGAATGAGTACCAAGGAATTCAGAATCCTCCCAAGTTCAAAATAGGTGATACAATCTTTTGGTATTGCGATAAAGATCAACGAATACACCATGCTAAAGTACTCATGGTAAACTATGCTCTCATCGGAAACCATCTTGAAGATATTAATTACGAGGTAATCGATGAATGTAGTGAACCTGCAGAGACTCGTTTTATTGACGAATCTGACGCAAATGATTCTGACTTGTCTTCTGACTAATTAGAAGCCCCTCTCGAGGCAGACTTGGAAATTATCCACTCGTAATCGATCTAGGTTGTCCTTTCCGGATTTTGTCGATTCTGGATAATTGATAATACCTGTTTTTCTATATAATCTGCTACTTGCTAAAAGTATAACCTACACTGTCCGATTACTAATGGCAACCGGACAGGCACTACACTCTTTATCTTTAGGCTAAAAGATAAAGAGCCTTGTAAAAAAGAAACTTAAAGAATCTCAAAAGTCTCTTCCGTCAACTGGAAGGTATTAATCGGATTCTCCATGGGGGTCTCTCTCATGACAGGAGACCACGCCCCATTCCAAACGAAAATGGTAATGACGATTGGCTCCTGCCCTTTGCCATCCTTACCATCCTTCCCGCCCTTGTCATCTTTTTTTGATGCAAAAAGGGTTAAAGATGAAAAAAGACAAATCGTAGAAAACATTAAGAAAGCAAGAAATCTGCGCATAATACTTAATGGTTATGTTATAGAGAAAAAACAAAAAAGCTTTATAAGGGGTTGCCAAACAAAGATAATTGTTTTTAAACACATCAGCAAACAAAAGATTCAAATCTCATAATCCCCTGGGAGTGAGTGACCTTTATTGGTTATTAATTATGTGGGTACATTCCTTTTACTTGATATATTTTTGCCCCCTCAATGATAATGTCTTTAATACTATCATCAGGGTTTCTTGTTGTTTGTCAATCCCAAAACAATGACTATATTTGCAATGGACCGTATACCAGGAGGAGACTACTGATATGCAAACGGCACCGGACCGAAACGACCAACTCAAAGGTTGGTCGTTTTCTTTGTTTATCCATTCAAGTTCCCTTTCTCTCCCTCTCTACGGGATCCTTACACAGATTTACCTGTCACGCCCTCTGAAAAGATTGACGAGGGTGGAGAGTTGGATATCGGCATGTCCTTTTTCGACGCTGGAGATCATAATTAGGATCTGTGCTTGCGAGAAGGTTCGCTCGTGGCGGCGGGGATGGGACTGCGGAATCCGGATTTCAGCTGCTAGTGAGCAGGCGGGAAGGCAGCGGTCCCGCAGGGATGACGGCGTGGGTTTGAGCGC